>ENA-OWNT01000278-OWNT01000278.1-seawater-metagenome-genome-assembly--contig:-NODE-278-length-138262-cov-7.009002_pt1 | contig 138262 bp, 101 predicted proteins | sample MGYA00238136_ERZ651165 | MGnify/ENA primary metagenome ERZ651165 (study PRJEB26861, sample SAMN08777766) | seawater metagenome | isolation source: coastal seawater | place: USA: Florida | collected...
AGGGTTGGGCTGTTCGCCCATTAAAGTGGCACGCGAGCTGGGTTCAGAACGTCGTGAGACAGTTCGGTCTCTATCTATTGTGGGCGTTTAAAGTTTGAGAGGAGCTGATTCTAGTACGAGAGGACCGGATCGGACGAACCTCTGGTGTACCGGTTGTGGTGCCAGCTGCACCGCCGGGTAGCTACGTTCGGAAGTGATAAGCGCTGAAAGCATCTAAGCGCGAAGCACGCCTCAAGATAAGACTTTGCAGGGCCGTTGTAGATGACAACGTTGATAGGCTGTAGGTGGAAGTGCAGTAATGTATGTAGCCGAGCAGTACTAATTGCCCTTGCGCTTTTTTATAACTTAGTTTTTCCGGTATATTAAATACGGAGATTTTCTATAAAGATTTATTGGTGGTTTTAGCGTCGGGGATCACCTCTTCCCATACCGAACAGAGAAGTTAAGCCCGACAGCGCTGATGGTACTGCCGAAAGGTGGGAGAGTAAGTCATTGCCAATTTTTTTAAACCCTTTTAGGTTCTTCCTAAAAGGGTTTTTTTTTGCCTGGACTTTGGCTTTAAGGGCGAGATGTTCGTGCCGGAAATACAAGAGAAGCACAACCATAATGGTAGGCATACACAATAACAAGCGAAATGGAGGGGATATGGCTATCTGCCGGCTCTAACAAGGGAAATGAAAAGGGGTAAGTATAGGACTTAAGGAAAACTGAATACTATAATTTGGAAATGTGCTGAACCGCTTGTCCGAGTTTAACGCAGTAACTGCCTGCGGGAAGAGTTGAGAGATTGATGAGCATATGAGTGTTGTTAAGTAAGATGGGCTGTACACAGGTAGTAATGTCTTGACCAAGGGAATTGAAAAGATGTAAGTGCTGCAGCGAAATGCCTGATCCCTGTAGGCTAATGAATGAAGAAGTAGGGTTGGGATAGACTGCAAACTCAGAGGGCATAGCTTCTAAGCCTTGCAGGCTTCGTACCTCAGAATATTGGAAAGCACCGTTGAAGTCTGTTTGTTTTAATCTGTAATAACTTATTGGAAGAAATGGAGCAGTGTCACTGGTGGTATAGTGTAAGGGAGTCGATGAGTTTCCAGCTCCCTTTATTCGTGCCAGTTCCTTCCAATGGAACCCATCAGGTGACCTTTCAACGGTGTAATGAGAGTTATTCACCTCGGTTGCAGACTTCCAGGTGATTTCTACGAGATGGGTTTTCTTGTATACCTGAAAACTCAGGAGTTCAATAGGCAGTGGATTGGTATTCAGAGAAGCCAAAATATATTCGGCTCCGGATTGATTGGATAGTGTAAGAGTATTTGAAATGGTGTTCAGCGTAGCGCTTTCCTGAGACCAGGTCCCATCGGCATTATCGTCTCTTTTGGCCAGTTCAAGGAAGTTTTCATTGGCAATACCTAAATGGCCATCATATTCATAAGCCAAAGTATAAGAAAGACCTGAACCTCCGACAACCTTCACCCCGTAGTATACAATTTGAGAAAGTTGTTGTTGAGTACCGGGAGCTAATGTAATGTTGGGGCTTTGGTCTACCCGATATACGTGTATACATCTTGGAGCAACTGTTTGTGAAGTAACATGAGCTGTCAAATTATCGCCGTTTGTGCCAGGCATGTTGAGAGAAGTGGAAGTGGAAATGGAGTAGCTATGGGCACTGGAATCCCCCAGAGATGCGGCAGAAGTAATCCAATCAGTGGCTGGGTCCATATTGGTTAATGTGCCATTTTGATTTCCTGTTTCATCTTCCAGGGTGGTACCGGAACCGTCATCGAAGCGATAGTACCTTATAAGGCCGCTTTCCGTACCACTGAGCTTAGAGCACATGAAGTTCCTTATCTCAGTAGGTGTTCTACTTGTACTCCAGATTCTAAGCTCGTCCAAATCACCTTCATAACGTCCAAATGGACCACCGGCAATCAGACACGATGCGTATACCGTATCCTGCTGCGAAGTGAGTCCTGTTCTGGCCAGTTCACCATTTAGATACAAAGAGGGTTGCTTGGCTGTATAGACAATGGCTACATGGTTCCAGCCACTTTGAATTAACGAACCACTATAGCTTAAAAGTGCTGGCATATAACTGTCGCGAAGTTCAAATACCTGTATGGCATTAAGCCCTACAGAAACTCCCGCGCCGGCTCGTGCTGCTATGCCTGATGGAGAACCTCCAAATGAAGGGAATATGAGGTAACGTTGCCCCGTGGTTCCCGAAATATCACCAAGTCCGTTTTGTTCGGATTTAATGGTGATGTTATTCGAAGCATTGTACCAGAATTCAAAGGTGAAGTTGTTTGCGATCTGTTCGAGTGCAGTTGAGTTGGCATCTACAAAATCGTTGGAGCCATCAAAATTGAGAGCAGTGCCGGAACCGGGTAGTTGAGCCACTGAGTTAATGGAAAGAAGGCATGCAGAGAGTAAGACTATTGCGGGTTTCATACTAGTTTGGATTGAAATTGACATACAGGAGAAAGGACCTCCAAAACGCACATTGAGAAATACCAGGGTGTATTTGGAAACCAATCGTTCACTGTTATGTACTCGCGAATGTGCTTGTGCTTAGTGCCAAGCCTATTCGGCAAAATGATTGGAAATGCTAGGGTAATTACCCTATATTGCAAAAGGTGAATTTTGACTTAAAGAGGTAACAGATTGATTTCCATTGCGCTTGCAGATGATCATCAAATAGTATTGGACGGGCTTAAGAAGCACATGGAGTCCGATTTGAATTATGAGCTGGTTGCTACCGCAAATGATGGAAAGAAAGCCTTTGAGCTGTGCAAGATGTTTAAGCCTCAGGTATTGATTTCTGATATCGACATGCCCCTGTTGAATGGAATTGAACTTACGCGAAGAGTTAAATCAGAATTGCCCAATACTAAAGTCATTATTCTCACCTTTCACAATGAGCAGTCAATTATCAGAAAACTTGCAGAGTACAACGTGGACGGCTATTTGCTTAAGAGTTCAGATATCTTAGAGCTTGATTTAGCCATTCAGAAGGTAGTTGCCGGGCAACAATATTTTAGCAGTGAAGTAACCCTAAGCCTCTTACAAAAACAGATCTTGAAGAGAAGCCCAGTTAATACCGATATTGGAAAGAAACTGAGCGAATTGTCTCAACGGGAAGTAGAAGTACTGGTAGGAGTAGCGGATGGATTGTCAAATAAACAGATAGGTGAACGACTGTTTATAAGTCATAAAACGGTCAATAGCCATAGGACCAACCTTATGAAAAAGCTTGAAGCTAGAAATGTTGCCAAACTGATAAAGTTTGCAATGAAGGCCGGATTGGTTGAATAAGGTAGCATAGGGTGAATACCCGAAAATGAAATCGAATGGGAAAATAGGTAGGGCATCCGACTACTTTCGTAACAGCATGTGCAGATTTACAGGTGTTATTTGTTTGCTGTTAATGTCTTATACGGCGCAGTCTCAATTGAATATAGATAGCCTTACGGACGTGTTTTTTACCTTAAAGGCAAACCAGAAGAAGTATGTCTGGGGGCATGATTTGTTCTTTAAAAACGTCTATTCCAAACCTCAAACGGCCAAAAGAATTGCAATGGAGCTTAAGTCTCTGGGGCTTACTCTTGGAAGGGAAGTTGTTGTTGCACAGCATTTCAATACATTGGGAATTTACTATGATGTTACTTCAAATCGCGATTCGGCCCTGTGGGCTTATAGGAAGGCTCTGGTTTGGGTAAAGGATATCGATTCACATAAGATAATGACGGCCGGCTTATATAACAATTTGGGCTTAATTCATGCGGCCCGGGGGAAGAATGATTCAGCCATATTTTACTACAAGATGGCTATGGACTATGGCAATGAAGACGATCTACGATTTCAGGGAAATATTTCGCACAACATAGGTTTGGTTTTAGAAAAACAAAGGCAATTCGCAGAAGCAGGAAACTACCTTTTCAGAGCTCTGCGCATTGGTAAGAAAAGGCGAGAAAGTGGGTTTATAGGAGCACTTTACCATGCCATTTCCGATCATCACTCGCATTTGAAAGATTATGATAGCGCCTGGTATTACAATTCCCAATCGATAGTTTCATTGAAGAAAGCCAATGATAAGTTTAGGCTGGCGATGGCATACCACAACAGGGCAACCTATTTTGAACGACTTTCCACTAACGGGGCAACAAATACGGATAGTCTGCTATTCTATATGAGGCAATCACTGAAGTACAAGCTGAAGCTCAAAGACGGAGATAGGGTGGCGAGTAGTGCCCAGAAAATGGCACAAGTCTACGCGGCAATGAGCAAGCTGGATTCTGCCTGGAAATACATTGAAATGGCAAGGGTTAATATTGATAGTAATAATTTACCAAGATATAGCGCTTACCTCTTTTTCCTGGGAAAGGTTCAGCTGGCTGCTGGTCTCACACAAAAGGCAGTTTGGACTACAAGGAAAGCAAGTGTTGTTTCTGATTCGGCCTTGGCAGGAAACTATAGATCTGAAGTGGCAGCTATTCAGGAAGCACTCAATATTCAGGTCAAGGAGATGGAGATAAAGGCTTTAGCGGGTGAGAAGAAGCTGAGTGAAGAAAAGCGCAAAAGTCAACAGTATTTGATTATTGGACTTGCGGTATTGTTCGTGCTTATGCTGGTCCTGATTTTTATTTGGTACAACAAGACTAAACTTCAGCATCGTAATGCTATTACTCAAAAAGAGCTGGAATTTCAGGAAGGAGCCAATAGAATGATTATTGATGCTCAGGAAGAAGAACGGAATCGCATAGCGGGTGATCTTCATGATGATATAGGGCAGCAACTCACAGCCATACGAATAGAATGGTTTAATTTTCTAAGGAGACAGAGCCTGGAGGATGAGTCATTGGAATTGAGGGAGAGTTTCACCAACCTTGCCCAGGATATTAGAAACCTCTCACATCAGATGATGCCTAAGGCACTGAAACATCTGGGCTTGGTGGCAGCTATTGAAGACTTGCTTCACAAAGTAAAAGACAAAGTGGGGATAGAGGTTGAACTTGACTTTTTCAACCTGCAACAGGCCTACAATGAACGCATTGAAAGATCCATTTATCGCATTATTCAGGAGTGTGTTTCAAATGCCTTGAAGCACTCTGAAGCAAGTTTGGTTTCAGTGCAGCTTTATGAAAAGTCGGGTAACCTTACTCTCATGGTAGAAGACAATGGCAGGGGAATGAATAGTTCTGGGACGTACGGAGCAGGCTTATTGAATATTGAAGCCAGGGTTAAATTGTTAAAAGGGAATTTGAACATAGAAAGTGAACCAGGAGAAGGCACTGTAATTTTTGTGAAGATCCCTCTGGTATAGCCTTCTTTACTCCTATTGATGGAAGTCTTTACATGGAGTCATTCCGATAAGTGATATAGCACCAGAGTCCTATCGTTTTATCAAAGCGACAGTAGCTAAATCTCGTATAAAGCAGAAACAACTGCCATTCCATTATAGCTTCTCAAAGGCATCTCGGGCGGCTGAAGTTTCCAAGCGTTCGTCGCGGAAATTCATGAGCATTAAAGCCAGAGACTCACTGATGTAGGTAGGTGGAATCACCTCCTGATCACTAAAACTGATTTCACCTTTCTTGTTGGTTTTGGCAACCTTATTCTCAACGGCCAGCAGTTTAGCGTCCTCTATACAGGTATAAAGGGTAAATACACTATGGCTTTCATTAAGGCCAAATGGACGGTTAAGAGCATCATCAATGCCTAAACCATCTGTTTCAATTAATTGCGTGAGAATGGCAGGGTCGGAAATAAAGTCAAAAGGAGAAAGATGGTTTTCATCATACCAGGTATTCTGTAACTCACTAAAGGGCATTCTGGCACCTGCAGATGGGCTGATGGCGCTTAACCAAACCACTATGCCCAATTCAAGAATCCAAATGAGTAGTAAGAAAACACCACTCACCGTGCCACCACCAATACCCCAGGTACCTACTTCTTGTATCTCTGAAATTAAACCGAACAGTGCACTAGGGTTGAAAGCTAATGTAAATACCTCTATGACTTTGATGTTACTAATGGCCATTCCGATGTTATCGCCCCCTACTGTATCAGAGATGTTGAGAACCAAATCAACCCAGACTGCCCAGTGGAAATACATGGCCACAAGCCCTCCTAAAAGACCAAAGATGAGCCCGAAAAGAGGGTTGCAGATTTTGGCCAGGCGAGTGACGAACTTTTGAACAAACAAGCCTATAACAAAAATGAAACCCGCCGTAATGAGGAAATTGATATAAATGAGGGATATACCAAACAGCATGGGTGGAAGCATTGGAGGTAAAGTTTTTGGTTAACCGTTTGTTCATTCAAAAGAAAGTGTAACTTTGAACGACCGTTCATTCAAAAAGTATTTATGGCGCCAAAGTCACCTAGCCAGTTTGAAGAAATCAGAGAAAGAAGCAAAGAAAAAATCTTGCAAACGGCACTTAAATGTTTTGCAGAGCACGGATATGACGCAACGTCAATAGCGCGAATTTCCAGGGAAGCGGGCGTTAGCAAAGGGCTCATGTACAACTATTTTCATAGTAAAGAAGACTTGCTTTATGCTGTTCTTAACCAGGCATTTGAGCATGGAGATGAGCTTGCACAAACCATGATGCAAGCACAAAGTCCTCAGGACAGAATAGGTGTCATCATTGAGCAGAGCTTTCAATGGGCGCTTGAACATGCGGCTTATTCCAAGATGATGATTTCACTAAGCCTACAGGTAGGTAAATTTCCTAAGGTACAGGAAATGATCAATGCCAAAGTGGAAGGCATGCGCGGGTTTTATGTACATCTTTTTGGTGAGTTGGGCTTTGAAAACCCAGAAATGGAAGCCTATACTTTCGGAGCTATGATGGACGGACTGTCCCTGCAAAACGCCTCTGTTGGTGATAAGATAGGCTTTGACAGAGTTAAACAATTTCTACTTGACAAATACTGTAACAAAAACAAAAAAACTGACTTATGAAACTGGTATGGAGCGTTCTATTCTTGGTAATAGGTTCGCTGTCTTATGCACAAACAGCCAAAGAAATCGTCAAAACTTCTGACGATAGACTTCGTGGTAAATCATCTAAGGGTGAGGTGACCATCCAAATTGTAAGGCCCAAATGGACCCGGGAAATGACCATGAAAACATGGTCTTATGGAACAGAGTATTCGCTGACTATGGTAACAGCTCCCGCCAAGGAAAAGGGGATGGGATTCTTAATGAGGAAAAAAGAAGTTTGGAATTGGTTGCCCTCAGTTGAGCGCCTAATGAAATTGCCACCCAGTATGATGATGCAAAGTTGGATGGGGACTGATTTTTCCAACGACGACTTGGTGCGTCAATCAAGCATTGTAAATGACTATGAACACAAAATTCTGGGAGACTCTACTATAGAAGGCAGGAAGTGTTGGAAGATTGAATTAATTCCACACGAAGATGCTGCCGTTGTATGGGGTAAAATAGAGACTTGGATTGATCAAAAAGACTACGTGCAGATGAAGACCAAGTTTTTTGACGAAGACTTTGAGTTAGTGAACACCATGAACGCCTACGACGTAAAGGAAATGGATGGGAAGTTTCTAGCCACAAGATTGGAAATGGTACCCGCTGACAAGAAGGGACATAAAACGGTATTCATTCAAAACTCCATTGAGTTTGATGTTGAGAGTTTAGACGAAAGCTTCTTTACCCCACAAAACATGAAAAAGCTAAGAATATGATGCTGAAGCTCGCCTGGCGGAACATATGGCGAAATAAACGCAGAAGCTTCATCACCATGGGGATGATCATGCTAGCCGTGGTTCTGTCAGTATTTATGAGGTCCATGCAGTTGGGCACCTATGATAAAATGATTGATGGAATGGTCCGTTACACCACGGGCTATATCAAAATACAAAGCCAGGGATATCAGGATGAACCCTCCATTGATAATAGCTTTCAGGCAAATGATACACTTTTCAATGAGCTAAAGGCCATTAAAGGAATTTCTTCGGTTACACCCAGACTTGAAACCTTTGCCCTTGGGTCTTCCCATGACAACACGAAGGGGCTTTCCGTAATAGGTATTGTTCCTGAAGAAGAAGACGCACTTATTGGTTTAAGTGATCGGTTGCAGGAAGGAGAACTCATAAATTCCGAAGGAGATGGAGTATTGATAGCGAGTGGAGTTGCTAAAACGATGAAACTTGGAGTAGGAGATACGCTGGTACTTTTAGGAAGTGGCTATCATGGACAAACAGCGGCTGGAAAATATCCCGTGAGGGGAGTCATAAAAATTTCCAATCCGCAGCTGGGAAAAAGACTGATTTACCTCCCCCTTAAAAAAGCTCAGTTTTTGTTTGGGGTTGATGAAGGACTGAGCTCTTATACACTAAACATTGATGACTTGGGCGATTTGCCAAGAATGAAAGAAAAAGTATTGGCAGTGACCAACCTTAAGAGGTATGAAGTATTTACCTGGGAAGAGCTGCTGCCCGAACTCGTACAGACCATTAAGGCCGATTCAAGTGGGGGAGTTATCTTCATTTTCATATTGTACATGGTAATCACCTTTGGCATTTTTGGTACCGTACTCATGCTTACGGCCGAAAGAACCTATGAGTTTGGAGTACTCATTAGTATTGGGATGAAACGGCTTCAGTTAGGTTTTATGATGGTCATGGAAACTGTTATAATGTCCTTACTGGGAGTGTTTTTTGGACTCATCCTTTCGTTTCCCTTTGTCTACGTAATGCACTTGAATCCGGTACCTCTTGAAGGGCAGGCTGGTGAGAGTATGATTGAAATGGGATTGGAGCCCCAAATCTTTATGGCACTGGACTTTGGTATTGCCATGAATCAAGCCATTATAGTATTTGCTATTGCAGTACTACTCAGTATTTATCCATTTGTGAAACAACTGTTTTTGCAGCCTGTAAAGGCCATGCGTAAATAAATCAAGAAATATGTTAATCAAGATAGCATGGAGAAATGTATGGCGAAGCAAGCTTAGAAGCTTGGTGGTTATCGCCATGATCTTTGTAGGAATATGGGCAGGAGTATTTGTGTTGGGCTTTTCATTTGGACTCAACAATGAAAGAGCCAGAGGTACTATAGACAATATGCTCTCACATGGGCGCATACACAATCCCAGGTTTCTGGACGAAGACGAAAGCATCAACTACTTTGTGAAGGACGCCGAAAACGTGTTTGCCTATTTGGATACCGCCAAAGCTTTAAGAAGCTACAGTGCCAGACTAGTGGTTAATGCCATGGCTGCTACAGCCTCAAAATCTACTGGGGTACAAGTACGAGGCATTGATAAAAACCAGGAAGCCGCCGTTACAAATATGTATACCAAAATGCTGGAAGGTACCTACCTCGAAGGGGGGAAAAAGAACAGCGTAATAATAGGACAGAAGTTGGCAGAAGACCTGAAAGTGGTCCTTAAGTCTAAGGTTGTATTCACTTTTCAGGATGTAAACAATGAAATAGTTTCAGCCCGTTTTAAAGTGGTAGGCATTTTCAAGTCCATTTCAAGTACCTATGACGGGCATACCGTTTTTGCCAACATTACTGACGTAAAAAGGCTCATTTCAGCTCCTGAAAATGCTTACCATGAAATAGCCTATATGCTTAAGGATGTTGAAGCTTCTAAAAGCACAGCAGCCCAAATGCAAGGACACTTTAGTGAATCAAAAGTGCGTGCCTGGCAAGAGGTGTCACCAGAACTAGGCTATGCCGATGAAATGATGGAATCCATGCTTTATGTGATTATTTCCATCATTCTTCTGGCCATGGCATTTGGAATACTCAATACCATGCTCATGGCCGTATTAGAAAGGCAAAATGAACTGGGGATGCTCTTATCGGTCGGCATGAACAAGCTCAAGGTATTCCTGATGATTATGTACGAGACCATATTTCTGGCGCTTATAGGTGGTCCCTTAGGCATAGCCCTCGGCTACCTTACCATAGTCTATTTTGGACATACTGGGATTGATATGTCTATGTATGCCGATGGACTCGAGTCTTTGGGAATGGCTCCGGTCGTATACACTGAGTTAGACTTTCACTATATAATTAACATTACCGGAATGGTCATTTTCGCCGCCTTCGTATCGGCCATTGTACCGGGTTTTAGGGCTCTAAGATTGAATCCGGCTGAAGCTGTAAGAGCTATCTAAATCTAAAAAATCAAGTTATGTCAATCATAAGCACAAAAAATATTTTTAAGACATACTCCAATGGTAAAGTGCAGGTAAATGCCCTTAATGGAGTTTCAGTAAATATTGAACAAGGAGAGTTTACGGCTATTGTTGGTCCCTCAGGATCGGGTAAAACTACCCTTTTAAACGTAATAGGAGGGCTGGATCAGGCTACTTCAGGTTCAGTAAACATTGATGGGACAGAGATTACCCAGCTCAATGACAATGCCCTAATAGATTTTAGGCTAAAGAACATAGGTTTTGTTTTTCAAGCCTATAACCTCATTCCCGTACTCACGGCAAAGGAGAATGTAGAGTTTATTATGCTACTTCAGAATAGAGATAAGAAGGAGCGCGATAAAAGATCTTCGAGCTTGTTAAAGGCAGTGGGGCTCGAAGAGCAAACAAACAAAAGGCCCAATGAAATGAGTGGAGGGCAGCAACAACGAGTGGCCGTAGCGCGGGCACTGGCCTCTAAACCACGTTTTGTTTTGGCAGATGAACCAACAGCCAATTTAGATTCTCAGTCAACTACCAACTTACTCGATATTATGGCCAGACTGAACAAAGAAGAAGACATCACTTTTGTGTTTTCGACACATGATCAAAGAGTGATTGACAGGGCCCGAAGAGTGATTACCCTTGAAGATGGTAAAACCATTTCAGATGAAACAAGAGATTAAAGTCTTCATCGCCTTATGTGCCTTTCTCTGTTCAGGGCTTGGGAATTTGCAGGCACAGGATGAGAAGAGTTGGTCGCTGGGAGGCTACGTGAAATACATGCAAACCGATTTTGTAGGAAAGGACAGTGCAGGCCTCACCTTGCTTACTGACAATTTGATTCATAATCGTTTGAATTTTAACTGGTACGCGAATGATAAACTGAGTTTGAAAATTGAAATGCGGAACCGTGCTTTTTATGGAGAGTATACCAAACTCATACCGGGCTATGGCGATATTTTAGGTATGGACAATGGCTTTTTCGATTTGAGCTGGACTCTGGTTAACGAATCCTCCTTCATCTTGCACAGCACTGTTGACAGAGCATTCGCCAGTTATGATGCTGACAAGTACCGTTTACGTTTAGGAAGGCAACGAATTAACTGGGGACTGAATACTGTGTACACCCCAAATGATGTATTTAATGCTTTCAACTTCTTTGACTTTGATTACGAAGAGCGTCCCGGAGTTGATGCGGTTCGCTTTGAGTACTTTACCTCCGGGCTCTCCAGCATTGATATAGCCGTGGCGCCAAGCGATGACAAGGATAATTGGGTGGCTGCCACAAAATATGGATTTAACAAGGGAAGCTATGACCTGCAAGTAATCGCATCATGGTATAAAACGGATGTAATGGCTGGACTGGGCTGGGCAGGAAATCTGGGTAATGCAGGTTTCAAAGGCGAGTTGTCTTACTTCCACCCCAGAGAAGATTTTAAGAATGCGGATGGTGTACTTACCGGAACCTTTACCACAGACTATACCTTTAGCGGCGGCTGGTACGGGTCATTGGCTTTGCTGTATGTGAGTGATGGTACTGTAGATAAGCTGAGCACTGGAGGAACACTCAACTTAATAGCAGGTGACATCTCTGTGAAGCGCTTAATGCCTACTCGTTACACTTTAACGGCAATGGGGAGTAAGGCCTTAAACCCAGCTACGAACCTTTCAATGGTGGCCATGTTTGCCCCGGGTACCAACATGCTTATTCTGTTTCCTACACTTACTTATTCAATTAAGGAGAACTGGGATATTGACGTAGTAGCCCAATCGTCCTTCTTAGAATTGAACAAGGAGTTTAAGCATAGCGGAAGTGCGGCGTTCTTTCGAATCAAAAGAAGCTTTTAAAGTAAAGGCATAAAAAAAGCTCCCCATTGGGGAGCTTTCACTTTTTATATGTGGGGCAAATTACTTGCCTCCTAGTTTCAGTTCCTGACCGTTCTCATCATCGGTCACTTTCGAGGTTTTTTCAACCGTTCCTTTCAATCTAAGTACTACTTTTTCAGAACTTACATTAGTCATAACTGTAATTGACTTGCTAAAAGGACCATCTGCGGCAGCATTAAAAGTAGCTTTTATAATACCCGTTTCTCCTGGCGCAATTGGGGCCTTTGGCCATTCTGGAGTAGTACATCCACAGGATGCATCTACTGAGAGAAGAACGAGTTCTGCATCTCCAGAATTGGTAAATTCAAACTCATGGGTTACAGGAGTTCCTTGCGGAATGGTGCCAAAATCATGGCTCATATCCGTGAATTTAATTTCAGGGCCGGCAAGAGCGAAAGACATTAACAAAGCCGGAATGAGTAGGGAGAGTGGAAGGAATAGCTTTTTCATTGAACCGGTTATTTATTAATTCTTACAGGAGATTGCTGAGTACCATTACCTTGGTTTAGGTTGTCTGCCATTACTTCTCCTTTAATGAAAAGGTTAAATCGCTTCTCGGTAATATTATCGGCCTCCTTAATGTTGGTAGTAACCGTTACAGATTTTTGGAATTTACCAACACTTGCTGCATTGTATACGGCCTTGATTTTTGCTTCTTCACCTGGAGCAATTGGCTCTCTGGGATACGATGGAGTTGTACAACCGCATGAAGCTTTTACTTTAATCAATACCAAAGGCTCATCACCCGTATTGGTAAAGGTAAATTCATGAGCAACAGGTTTGCCCTGAGCTATTTTTCCAAAATCGTGAGTGGTTTTCTTGAATTCAATATTTGGGCCTAAGGCCAATATGGCCGCCCCCGCCGCTAGTGTTGATACTGCAAATACAGCAATGAGTAATCTTTTCATTTGAATAATACTTTTCTGAATCAAAAATAAGCAAGACTGGAAACAAGAGGCGCCCAATACAATGACTTAACGACGCATTAACAGCCTTCAACTATTAGTACGAATTCACCCTTAGGTGGAGTTTGCTCAAAGTGCGAAATAAGTTCTGTTACGGATCCCCTTATGTTTTCTTCAAAATGCTTGGTCAGTTCACGCGATACAGCTACCCTTCTATTGCCCCAGTACGATTTAATATCGTTGAGGGTTCGCAATAGTTTGTGTGGGGACTCATAGAATACCATGGTGCGTGATTCAAGAGCAAGCTTTTCGAATTTCGTTTTTCGTCCTTTTTTCACAGGCAGAAAGCCTTCAAAGGCAAAACTATGTGCCGGGAGGCCAGATAAAATAAGTGCGGGTACAAAGGCAGTGGCTCCGGGCAGTACCTCAAAGTCAATATTATGCTCAATGCAGGCTTTGGCGAGTAAATAGCCGGGATCAGAAATTCCGGGAGTTCCCGCATCACTAATAAGTGCCATAGTGGTGCCATGCTTGAGTTGAACCACCAGATCATCAATTATTTTATGTTCATTGTGCATGTGAAACGAGCGCATTCCTGTTTCTATCTCATAGTGATTGAGCAACTTTTTGGAGTGCCTTGTGTCTTCTGCAAGTATGACATCTACCGTTTTCAATACTTCCAGAGCACGAATGGTGATATCTGCAAGGTTGCCTATGGGGCTGGGAACTAAAAATAATTTTGCGTCCATAAATACCCTGCTAAATTACTTAACGTTGTACTAGCTGCCGCAGAATACTATCTATGAGAGCAATCGCTAAATTTTTTGGTTTTGCCTTAATGGCCTGTGTTTTAAGCTCCTGTTTTACCATGGTAGATTTACAGGAAGCAAAAGTGCTTGAGAAGGGAGAGAATCAGTTAGGACTCTCTAGTGGTTATTTTGTACCTGCTGAAAATCAGGGCCCTTTAGCAATAGATGGTGGCATGTTTTACAAAGTGGGGCTTGGCAAAAAAGTAGAACTTACTACCCGTGCAAGTTGGTTTATGGCTGTACGATTTGATTTAAAGTACCAGTTGTATGCCAACCCATCCAATACCTTGTTCATGGCCACAGGTTTTAATCTTGGAACTACAGCTTTTACGTTCGAGGAGCAGTTAGGCAATATCAGGTTTCAAACCCCACTATACCTCACTTATATGCCCGCTCCCTGGCTGAGCTTTTATGGCAATGTGAAGTACCACTATCAGATTCCACGAAGATTTGGAGGCAATGGACTGCATTTGCTTACCTACAATACCGGTTTACGTTTGGGGAAAAAGGCTGGACTTATGATGGAAATTAACCATGTACCCTTTTACAATGAGCACTTGGGCATACCCGTCAACTTTCGTGAACTTAGCCAAGTGCACGCAGGTCTGTTTCTCAATTTCTAATCTTCCAGGTAAACTCTACGCACTCTTTGTGAAATGCCTGAAAGCACTTCGTATGGAATGGTGTTGAGCATTTTACTCAAATCCATGAGCTGCTGTTCGTTTTCAAAAATAACTACTTCATCTCCTGCAGTAGCGTCAATGTCGGTGATGTCTATCATGCTCATGTCCATGCAAATAGAACCCACAAATGGAGCCTTTTTTCCATGTACATAAACATGTCCCTTTTCGTTACCTAGTAGCCTGGGCAAGCCATCAGCGTATCCCATAGGGATGGTGGCTATTCTGGTACTTCGCTGGGCAAACCAAGAGCGCGAATAGCCTACGCTTTCTCCCACTTCTACTGCCTTTACCTGGCTTATTCTGGTACTAAGGCGAAAAGCAAGGTCCAGATCGGCACCTTTAAGCGTGGGGTTTACCCCGTAAAATCCTATGCCTAAACGAACCATGTCGAATACTGACTCAGGATGTGCTATGGCGCCGGCTGAATTGCCCGCATGCACTATAAAATCATGTTCCAGAGAAGAGCGTAGAGTGTTCACCGCTTGCTGCAAGGTGTGCAATTGTTGCAGGGTGAATTCATTGTGAGCTTCCACATCAGCGCTTGACAGATGACAAAATACTGAAGCAACCTTAAGTTGTGTTTTATGAGAGCTTAGAAGTTGGGCAGTTTCAGGTACTTCTCCGGGCATAAAACCCAGCCGATGCATGCCCGTATCAATATTGATGTGCACCTTCATTTGCGAGGAAGCATTGCCCAAAAAAGCAATGAGCTGCTTGAGCAATTCAATGCTGTAAATTTCTGGCTCAAGATTGTGTTCAAGCATTTTTACAAAGCCCTCTTCATCAGGGTTTAATACCATGATGGGTACGTGAATGCCGTGCTGTCTTAAGGTAACGCCTTCATCGGTATAGGCCACTGCAATGTAGTCAGCGCCCAGGTTTTGGAGCAGTCGGGCAATTTCAAAGGTTCCCGCTCCATAAGAAAGTGCCTTGAGCATTACCATAATGCCTGTCTCTCGGGGCAAGTGGTTTTTAAACCAGTTGAAATTTTTTACCAAGGCATTCATATTCAGTTCCAGCTGTGTTTTGTGCGACTTGGCTTGCAATAAGTGGATTACTTTTTCAAGCTGGAAGCGCCTTGCACCCTTTACCAGTATGGCTTCATTTGCAAAGTTTGAAGGGGTACAAGAACTGAGAAGTTCTCTTGTAGAAGAAAACTGTTGCACCTTGGCTTCTGTATTCTTTAGAGATTCCTTTATGGAAAAGCTTCCCACGAAAACCAGTTTACGGATCTGGTGCACATTTATCAGTGAAGAAAGTCGTTTTACAAATACATCCGAGTCAATTTCTTGTTGATCAAACTCTGAAAGAATCAAGGTTTTTTCCTGGTTTCCTGAAACCTTATGAAGGTAATTTAGTCCTACCTCCAGAGAATTGAAATCAGCAGAGTAACTATCGTTAACCAGGGTAATGCCATGCTGACCTGGCTTCATTTCCAAACGCATAGCCAAAGGTTTTAGAGCCTTGGCCTTTTGTTCAATGAGACCTGTGGAAACGCCGAGTTCTGAGGCGGTAAATACAGCATGCAATAAGTTCTCAAAATGGTAGGCGTCCCGAGAAGATGTTGCAAGATTGAGCGACTTCGAATTAAATCTTAAATGGGTGTTTCTGGCTTGCTCAGTGATAATCTGCAAGTCACTTTGGCTTTTCTTACCCCAGCATTTGAGTAAGGCTTGAGGGTATTTAGTTTTCAATATGTCAATAGCATCCACTTGCTCATCGCTTAGAAGTACCTTATTGGCATTCCTGAACAATTGCAGCTTCTCTCGAAGTTTCTGTTCCGGGCTATTAAAATTGGCCTGGTGCGCATCGGCCAGGGTAGTGAAAACTCCAACATCGGGGCGTATCATAGATTCCAATCGCTCCATCTCCCCGGGCTCTGAAATTCCAGCTTCAATTATGGCTACCTCATGCTGGGGTTCAATATTTAATATAGACAATGCCACCCCAAGTTGTGAGTTGAAGCTTTTAGGACTCTTTACCACATTAATTTCATCGGCAATGAGTTCATAAAGCCATTCTTTTACGGTGGTTTTTCCCCAGCTTCCGGTAATGCCAACTACCACGCCCTTATAGTTAGCGCGGTGAGCGCTGGCCAAATGCTGCAATGCATGAAGGCTATGTGCTACTTTAATAACGTTCGCGTCATTGGGTAGTTGAACTTCTTCGTCTACCAGAAAAGTCCTGCACCCTCGTTCATAGGCATTCATGACATATTGATGGCCATTTGCCTTCGCATTTTTTAATGCTATGAATAGGGAGTGTTCGCCATATATCGGCAGTCTACTGTCATAACAAACATGAGTGATGAAATGGTCAGTAGACATACTGAGCATTTGCCCATCCATTAGTTTGCAAAGTTTGGAAACCCGGTATCTCAAATATTTCCTTTAATTACATCAAATTTATGTCGACTCAAAAGAAGTACATCTCCATAAGTGATGCCCTGGTAAAAGCACGCAGGTACTGTGCCTATAGAGAAAGGTGTCATTACGAAGTTGAAAGTAAATTAAAGGACCTTGGATTACACTATGAGTTCATTCCATCAGTTTGCGTAAAACTTATGGAAGAAGGTTATTTGAGCGAAGAAAGATTTGTATCGGCCTACATACGCGGTAAGTTCAATCAGAACAAGTGGGGAATAAATAAGATTAGAATAGGCCTTCAGCAGAAGCACATTAGCAATAAGCTTATTGAAATAGGCTTGAAAGAGTTGGATGAGGAACGTTACAGAGACGAGTTAATAAAACTGCTCAATAAGAAACGCCGAACACTTGCCTCGGAGACTACGGCCGTTCGCAAGAATAAGTTGTGGAGGTATGCCCTTCAAAAAGGGTTTGAAAGTTCCCTAATAGCCAAAGTTGTAGATGAGATAGAAACAGATAATCAGGAATAACCAATCCTGTCGTATCCCATTCTTTTAAGGTACTCTGTATACTTCCGCCTTTTCTTAATTGTTTTTACTCGGTAGGTAAGTAATCCGGAAGCAAGTCCTACCAACAGCAAGGCTCCCAGAATGATGAAAAATAATACCATTGTTGTTTTTGATGTGGTTCCCTTACAGGACATCAAAAACCGGGAAAAGGTTGCTCAAAAGCAGAAATATTAAGAAAGCTTAAGGTTGAGCGGGGAGTATGAGCTTTCTGGCCACAAATCCTTTGCTCGTTTCAATTCTGAGTAGGTAGATACCCTGCAATTGAGGCCTGGGTATTTCCAAATTTGACACACCCGTGGCAGATTGTTGGAAGACAACTTTACCACTGGCATCGCATAAAGAAATAGATGTAAGATCATTTCCCAGGTGTGAGCGAACCTTGATGTTCTGTTGTACAATGACTTGATAAGGACTGGTTTCCGCTTGCTCTTGTAAGCCACTGGTAAAGGAGTATGATACCTGCATTATTACCGGCAAATGATCTGACATTTCGTGTAGAGCATCCGCTATGTCCTCGCTTACCACCTTATTGGTACCTATGTTAATGGCCGTATTAAAGTGCTGTCCATCATTGCCAAAGGCCTTGTAGCTACCAAATACATATTCCACTTTATTGTCGCCGGTTTCCACGTCTTCTGACATTAAAATCCAGTCAAATCGATCATCCATTCCTCCTGTACTACCACCACCAAAGCTTGTAGTCCGGGTACTTTGTGTATGCACTCGGGCGTAATAGTCATCATTAGACCATTCACCAATTTGATCAATAGGATCAACCAGAGGGAAATCACCTTTTTGAGTAAAGGTTTGAAAGGCCCCCTCGGTAGGTGAGTAGATATTAAAGTCACCGGCCAGAAAAACATTTTCACCTTTAAGCTCCTGATCAATGTAGCGACGGATTTTTTTTGCTGCCTGTGTTCTTTCGTCCGCGTCAGAAGATCCGGCTTTCAAGTGCACCACAATAAAATTACTCCTTATGGAATCGCCTTCAAGCAGGGCAGGTCTGTAAAGAAGCTGATACACAGTGGCAAAACGTGGTTCACAGGCAATGGTGTCCTGAAAACTGAGCTTGTACTTTTTAGTATTGTAATAAAGCATATTGTTCAAAGTGCCATCGTCCCAAAACGAGGCCCGTTGAAAATGTGATACTCCATCAGTGTTTAATGCCTGTGTTAAAATGGTTACAGAACCCGCGTTATTGGAAAGTTCACAAACCATAAATACATCGGGCTCTACATCCTTTACAATCTCTTTCAAGTAGCCAATTCTATTCGGCTTTTCATTTGGAAACTGTAACAGGTTGTACATCATGAACTGGCAAGTGTCCTGTGCCACAGCGGCAACTGAAACAGAAAGTACTAAGGCGGTTAGAGCAATTCTTATCATTAGACTCGATAATAGACTTCAAAGAAACGACACTTCATTTTAAGATGATGTCATTTGCGGTGACCTGCAATGAATGGGGCCTGAGTCCATAAAAAAGCCGGACATGAATGCCCGGCTTTATTGTTCAGTACCCGATGTACTTATTTTCTAAGCAACCATAAACTTGGGTCAATGGCTTCTTGTAGTTTAAATAATTCTTGTCTGGCAGCATCAGCTTCAAGCGAGCTAAACAAGGCCACCCTGTATAGGTTTCTATCCTTGTCGAGTAGGATTTTGGCCTGATACCCTTGAGAAGAATACTGGTCGCGCAGTTTTACCGCATTTTCCAGGGAGCCGAAGGAACCAGCAATGATGTGGTAGAACTTGTTGTTGGCATCGAGGATTTCAAGTTTAGTGCCTGACTCTTCCTTGGTTGCCACTTCCACAGTTCGTTTGATTACCGGTTGCTGTTCCGCTTCTTGCTTTTCGGCAGTTTCCTTCTGCTCAAGTTTCTGAACGTCTTTCTCGTACTTCTGTCCTTCAAGAACCCAAATGCCAGGGTTGTTAAGGTCAGTACGGGCTTTCTCCTTGAATTTATCCGCGTCCAGAGAATCAAGGCTCTTGTAGAGTGTTACTCTATAGAATCCTCGGGCCTTATGTTCCAGTATGGTTACGTCATATCCTTTTGATTTCAAATCATTCTTCAGTTTCATCGCATTTGAGAAACTTCCAAACGAACCGGCAACAACGTAATTATAAGGGTTCTCATCATCAAATTGCTCCACTTTCTCAGAACCTACTGTTGTTGTTTTTGGAGTAGCGGCAGCAGCTTGTTTCTGAGCTGCGGCAATTGAGTCCTTTTTGGCTTGTTCGGCTTTGGCAATAGAATCTTTTTTCGCTTGTTCCGCACGTGCAATAGAATCCTTTCTTGCTTGGTCAGCTTTGGCAATAGAATCTTGTCGGGCCTGCTCTACCTGTGCCAGAGAATCCTGACGCGCCTTTTCAGCGGCCGCCGCTGCGGCATCGTTTTCATTGGCAATGGCAGTAGCTATGGCCTCTAACCTTTGTGCCGGATAGGTTTCCTCCGGTTTTATGGCTTGAGCCTCTTTGTATGCGGCTTCAGCTTCCGGCCAGTTTTCTTCAGCAAAGTAGGCATCAGCTTCAGCTAGTTTGTCACGGTATTGTTCATTCACATCCGGACCAGGTTCCACCATTGGGCTGTCAACTGGAGTCACAACTACATTAGAATCAATTGTGGCTGTATCTTCGGGTGCTACTACCACAGTGTCAACAGTTGCCGTATCTACCGCATAAATATCCGGAATAGTATCTTCCAACACGGGTGGAGGAGGCGACATGTCAAGCGTATACTTAATGGTAATTTCATGACTCGGTCCACCAAAATAATTGATTGGGCTCAGGTGAGCATCGTATGAATATCCCACGTCAATCATTTCCTTTACCCTCATACCAACGGCTCCAACTACTGTACTCTTAGCTCTGTAAGAAGCTCCTACCCAAAAGAAATCCTTGTATAGGAATCTACCGTTGATATCGGCTTGTGGAGAGTTGCCATTGGCGTATTTAATCAGGAACGAAGGCTCAAAGTCCAACACGCTGTCGATAATCGGAATATTAAATCCTGTAAGCCAGTAAAAATGACGGGCACTGTACATGAAAGGGCCGCTATCGTCAGAAAATCTAGAGCCCAGCTCAGCCAGGTTCATTACGCTAAAACCTGTGTAGAAGTTCTTTGTAGAGAAGTTTACACCGGCTGTGGCATCAAAGGTGGTGGCACTGGCACTTTGGTTTAAGAAAATAGGATCGTTATTGGTGAAGTCATCGTCAATGAGCGACATGAAATCAATTGAAGTATTCCATACGTTGGCACCAAGACCAAATGAGATGTTCACATCGTCTTCAAAGCGAATGTGGTAGGCATAGGATGCCTGAAAACCAGTACGTCTTTGAGGCCCAATGGTAGTGTTGTGCAAGTAGGCGCCTATACCAAATTTCTCTTGCTTGAAAGGCATTTCAAAGCTCAAGGTCTGAGTTTTAGGAGCGTCATCAAAGCCAATAAAGTCCTGACGGTATGCTGCAAGGGCCGATAGATTGCCACTCACACCAGCCAATGCAGGATTCAAAACGTACGAATTCAAGTAGTATTGGCTAATCAAAGGATTCTGTGCCTTCACTTGTGAAACCGCAAGAATCAAGATAAGGGGGAGGGAGTATTTGAAAATCTTCATCGTTATCTTTTTCCTCTTAGTAGCGTCACAGTTCCTTTATAATCTATCCAATCGTCATCTACTTTAACCCTGACCAGGTACATGTAAGTGTCCTCTGCCATGGTTTGCCCGTAGTATGTACCGTCCCAGCGGTTATCATAATTGTCGGCACGGTAAACAATGTCGCCCCATTTATTAATTACAATCACCTCGTTGTCGTATCTGTCAATGTCCTGTACTACAAATCGATCTCTTACACCGTCTCCATTAGGAGAGAAGTATTTTGGAACGATTACATAGGGATCAGAGCATCGTTGAGTTTTTAAGCGAATTAAGAGAGTATCTGATGAGCAATTGCTGTCACTTCCCACAATCTGGAAAACAGTCTCTGTGTTTACGTCATCAATCTTCACCACAATTTTATCAGAAGTTTCTCCCGTACTCCACCACCATTTGAGAGCTCCGGTGGCAGATAGAGTAACTTCATCTTCGGCACAAATGGTAGTGTCCGTGATGTTTGTTTTCACATCAGGAACCGGATCCACAGTTACCATCACAGTATCTGAACCAGTACAATTACCAGATCCAAACAAGCTCACAATGTATTGGGTAGTAACCGTTGGGTAGGCCAGTGTTGTATCGTTTAAGGGGTCGGAAAGGGTTTCTCCATTTGTCCATAAGAAAGTACCTGTACCCGTTGCCTCAAGTTGAATGGTATCTCCACTGCACATTTGACGATCACCACCGGCATTTACCGGAACATTGGCGCTCACCTCTATGCGTATAGTATCGTAGTCAGGGCAGGAGTTTGTTCCTGATGTAATTACCACATATTCAGTGGTTACTGTTGGAGTAGCAATTACACTGGCTTTGGTAGAATCGTTAAGAGTTTTGCCGGGAGACCATTCCCAGTTCAATCCACCAAGAACATCAATTTTGGCTGTGTCACCAGCACAAATGGTTCTGTCGGTAGGGTCTACCCGTACCGTGGCCACAGTATTTTTTAAAATCTTCAGTTCTACTGAATCGCGACCAGGGCATTTATCACCTGCAGAAATAGCTTCTACAAAAACCATAGTGTTTCTGGTAGGGCTTGCCACTGGGTTTGGACTCACATCATTGTCAAAAATTTCAGCAGGGAACCATTTAAAGAAAGTTCCTCCGGATGCAGCAAAATTCACATCTTCACCTTCGCAAACCGTTACCACATCACTTGACGGAGTTGTTATACTGGCTGCTTTAGGTTCACCGTAGTCTACAAAAACGGTATCTCGAGATTTGCAAGTACCAGTTGTGGCCTCTACTTCAAAAAACTGAGTTTTCGTAGCTTTTAGGAATGGAGACTGAGCATCGTATCTTGAGAGAATGTCGTTGCTAGGTAAAAGAGGAAACCACTCATAGCTGGCACCACCTTGAGCGTAAAGCCTGCCAGTAGTTCCTTTACAAATAAGCACGTCGTCACCAGCATTGGCCACTACCTTGGGAAAGTCAATTGAAACCTTAGGTCTGAATTGTGCATCGGCGTAGTCGCTACTGCAAAAGTGAACCTGGCGCTCAGCGCTTTCATCAGCGAGTCGTATTCTAAAACCAAAATTCTTATCAGGGTTGGCCAGCCAAAAGCTGATCATCTCAGTCATATCAATTTGAACATCCTGAGTAGGAGATGTCGTAGCAGGAACCAGAATACGGTTCTCCGGGCCAGCATTAAATTCTACATCTGGCATTCTTAGGTTGCCTGAAGACACTGGATATTGCCACCGAATGGTGTCTTCCCGCCAGTCTTCAACTACACGTTCAATGTAGAAAGCATTACTGCCTCCAGCAAAAATGTGTTCGTCGTCTGCCGCTGCATTTCTATAGAAATACAGATCGAGAGTTGCTTTGGTAGGAAGTGCGTCAGCCGCTACTTCACCAAAATTGCTAAGATCCAACTTCACGAAGGATCTCATGATTTTTAGAATACCACCTTTTTGACGAGCCGAAGCATATATGTGCTTACTGTCGCCTCGGTTGGTAGTATCGCATGGATTGCCCGCTATATCACAAAGGGGGTGTCGGTGACAAACTGCGTCAATGCCTTCGTCTGAGCCCGGTTGGAAGGTATAGGAGCATTGGGAGTACCCCGATGCAGCGGTAAGCGCCACAAGGAGGACAATGCAGGGGAGAGATTTTTTGATCATACAGCTGTGATTTCTGTCTATGTACTTGCTTACCTGTTTGTAACAAATGTCAATATTATCACTTTTATCTCATTCAAATGGTCGTATAGCCATGTCTTAATGTGGTGAACAGCACTTTTAAGAGCCTATCAGAAAGGCCATTTTGAAGCGATTTTCATATTATTCTCTGAACTATAAAGTGATACCTTTGTTGTTTGAATTGATTCTAAATAAGACTCTGAACTATAGCAGCGAATGAGCAGTCAAGAAGATAAATTACTTGAAGAAGTAACCTCTAGCGAATATAAATACGGTTTTACCACCGATATTGAGCAGGAGTTTGCCCCCGTTGGGTTGGACGAAAGCACGATTCGCTTTATTTCAGCTAAGAAGAATGAGCCTGAGTGGATGTTGGATTGGAGGTTGAAAGCATTCAGAAAATGGCAGGACATGAAGGAGCCCGATTGGCCAAATGTAAAATACCCGAAAGTTGATTACCAGGCCATTTCATACTATGCAGCTCCCAAACAAAAGCCTAAACTGAACTCTCTGGATGAAGTTGATCCTGAATTGCTGGATACATTCAAGAAATTAGGAATACCACTGGAAGAGCAAAAGGTGCTTGCCGGAGTAGCAGTAGATGCCGTAATTGACTCTGTTTCAGTGAAAACTACCTATAAGGAGAAGTTGGCAGAAGCAGGTGTTATTTTCTGCTCCATTAGCGAAGCCATTCAAAACCACCCGGAGCTTATTAAGAAATACCTGGGGATGGTAGTTCCTACAAATGACAACTTTTTTGCTTCTTTAAACTCAGCCGTGTTTAGCGACGGATCGTTTGTGTACGTTCCCAAAAACACAAGATGCCCCATGGAGCTGAGCACCTACTTTAGGATCAATGCTCAAAATACCGGTCAGTTTGAACGAACGCTCATTATTGCTGACGAAGGAGCCTATGTGAGTTACCTTGAAGGTTGTACGGCGCCCATGCGCGATGAAAACCAACTTCATGCCGCGGTGGTAGAGCTTGTGGCCATGGGTGATGCAGAGATCAAGTACAGTACTGTTCAAAACTGGTATCCAGGCGATAAAGAAGGGAAAGGAGGTATTTACAATTTTGTTACCAAGCGCGGTATTTGTAAAGGAGCTAACGCTAAAATTTCCTGGACACAAGTAGAAACCGGATCGGCAGTTACCTGGAAATATCCGTCGGTATTGTTGACTGGAGACAACTCTATTGGAGAGTTTTATTCCGTGGCAGTTACCAACAATCATCAGCAGGCTGATACGGGTACCAAAATGATTCACATAGGTAAGAATACCACGAGTAGAATTGTTTCAAAGGGAATATCTGCCGGAGTAAGTCAAAACTCTTACAGGGGCTTGGTAAAAGTGATGAACAGAGCTGAAGGAGCTAAGAATTTTTCTCAGTGTGATTCACTGCTAATAGGTGATAGGTGTGGGGCTCATACCTTTCCTTACCTTGAAATTGATAACAAAACAGCGAATATAGAACACGAAGCCACCACGTCTAAAATTGGTGAAGACATTCTCTTTTATTGCAACCAGCGTGGTATCGACACCGAAGAAGCCACCGCAATGATTGTAAACGGATTTAGTAGAGAAGTGCTCGACAAACTCCCCATGGAGTTTGCCGTAGAAGCCAAGAAATTATTGGCCATAAGCCTTGAAGGAAGTGTTGGATAAGCAAATCAAATAGAACAAAAGAACCATGTTAAGCATAAAGAATCTACAAGCTTCAGTAGAAGACAATCAAATTCTCAAGGGAATTGATTTGGAAATTAAACCAGGAGAAGTACATGCCATTATGGGCCCTAATGGATCGGGAAAAAGTACCCTTGCGTCCGTATTGGCAGGCAAGGAAGCCTACGAAGTAAATGGCGGTACCGTTGACTTTGAAGGAAAAGACCTTTTGGAGATGTCTCCGGAAGAGCGTTCAAGAGAAGGCATGTTTTTGGCCTTCCAATATCCCGTTGAAATTCCAGGTGTTTCCAACACCAATTTCATGAAAGCTTGTGTAAACGCTAAAAGAGCACACCATGGCCTTGACCCCATTAAGCCTCATGAGTTTTTGAAAATGATCAAGGAACGTGCTGCACTCGTTGACTTAGAGCCTAAGTTTTTGCACAGATCTGTAAACGAAGGTTTTTCAGGAGGTGAGAAAAAGCGAAATGAAATTTTCCAGATGGCGATGTTGGAGCCAAAGCTCTCGGTGATGGATGAAACCGATTCAGGCCTGGATATTGATGCCCTTAAAGTAGTAGCCAAAGGAGTTAATGCCCTTAGAAATGAAGGAAACGCCTTTGTGGTAATTACTCATTACCAGCGACTGTTGAATTACATAGTTCCGGACTTCGTGCACGTATTGTATAAAGGAAGAATTGTGAAGTCAGGCGATAAAACCCTGGCCCACCAGCTGGAAGAGAAAGGATACGATTGGATAAAAGAAGAATTGGCCCTGGCCTAATACAAATGATATGACCGCCAAAGAGTACAAAGAGAACCTACTCAAGGAATACGAAGCACATTTATCAGGTGCCAATGGTCATGCTACTCACGCTTTTTACAAAGCAGGTAAAAAGGCCTTTGAGTCGCTGGAACAATTAGAGTTTCCTACCAAAAAGCACGAAGAGTGGAAGTACACCACACTTGATAGAGTTCTAAAGAAAGCTCCACAGGTTCCCAAATGGTCTTCCGATTTTAATGATGCCTGGGCCGAAAGTGCTCATATTCCAAACCTGGAGGCTACTCAAATTATACTTCATAACGGAAAACTCCATGGGCATGAAGACCTGCCATCCGGGGTTAGCCTTTCAGCGGTTACAAAAGGAGCCGAAACTGCTGACTGGAAAGAGACCGACAACGAAGACATTTTTGAGAATATCAATAAAGCCTTTGCCTTTGATCAGGTGAGCATTGAAATAGCGTCGGGCACCGTGGTAGAAAAGCCCATTTACATCATCAACATACTTGATGCAAGTGATGATGCTTTGCTGGCCCAGCGCAATTTTTCGGTAAACATTGGAAAGAGCGCAGAAGCTACCATTATTGAGAAACAAGTTACCATTGGTACCAATACATCACTGAGCAATAGCATCAGTCAAATAGCAGTTGACTCAAATGCACATTTGCATCATATCGTGTTACAAAACGATGCAGCGCATGCCTCTCAGGTAGCCCGCACCTACGTTTCTCAAAAAAGGGATAGCCGTTACAGCAATTACACATATTCCATCTCTGGTGAAATCATCAGAAACAATGTGACCATTGAGCTGAACGAGGAGTACTCAGAAGGAAACCTTTACGGACTTTACCTTTTAGCGGGTAAGGAGCATGTAGACAATCATACTTTGGTTGACCATAAGGTGCCCAATTGTGAAAGCAATGAGCTTTACAAAGGCGTTCTGAAAGATCAATCCATAGGAGTGTTTAACGGCAAGGTGTACGTGCGTCAGGATGCTCAAAAAACCAATGCCTATCAGCAGAACAGAAACTTGCTGCTTTCCGATGAAGCCACTATCAATACCAAACCTCAACTGGAGATTTGGGCCGATGATGTAAAGTGTAGTCACGGATGTACGGTGGGGCAACTGGACAACGATCAGTTGTTTTACCTCAAATCGAGAGGAATAAACGGTGATGCGGCTCGTTCATTGATGGTATATGCCTTTGCCAGTGAAATTGTGGAGCGCGTACCCCTTGAAAGCGTGAGAATGTACCTTCTTCATCAAATAGCCAATAAACTCAATTTTAGCCTTGAATAATCCGGTAATGGACACAGTGAGTACCGTGGAAGCTATTAGAGCCCAGTTTCCTATTCTTAACAGGAAAGTAAAGGGCAAGCCATTGGTGTATTTTGACAATGCCGCTACCTCACAAAAGCCTCAAAGAGTATTGGATGCTATTGACCACTACTATAAGAATACCAATGCCAATGTACATCGCGGTATTCATACTTTGAGCGAAGAAGGCACCTTGGCAATGGAAGATAGCCGCAACTACATAGCAGCGTATATAGGAGCCAAGAGAGAAGAAGTAGTATTTACCAAGGGAACCACCGAAGGAATCAATATGGTGGCGCATTGCCTTGGTTTGAGCCACTTCAAAAAGGGCGATGAGATATTGATCTCCGCCATGGAACACCATGCAAACATTGTTCCCTGGCAGTTGCTTTGTGAGCGACTGGGACTCAGCCTGAAAGTGGTTGAGATGAATGACAAAGGAGAATTGCGCCTGGACTCTTTTAGAGCCTTACTCTCTGAAAAGACGAAGCTGGTGAGCCTTGTACATACTTCCAATTCCCTGGGAACCATAAACCCGGTGAAAGAAGTAATCAAAGAAGCTCATGAGGCAGGAGCCCTCGTACTACTTGATGGTGCGCAGGCCATGGCGCATGGCACAGTGAATGTGAAGGAGCTTGATTGTGATTTCTTTGTGTTTTCATCTCATAAAGTGTTTGGCCCTACGGGAGTGGGAATTCTTTATGGCAAAGAAGACTTGCTTGAAAAAATGCCGCCGTATCAAAGTGGTGGTGAAATGATCTCAGAAGTAAGTTTTGAGAGAACCACCTTTAGTGACTTACCCTACAAGTTTGAAGCAGGAACCCCCCATATAGAAGGAAATATAGTACTGGCAGAAGCCCTTAAATGGTTTTCAGGGCTTGATACTTCTTGGGTAGAAGCTCATGAAACGGCTTTGCTAACCAGAGTTACCGAGCACCTTAGTGCTATTGATGGAGTGCAAATTATTGGAGAAGCAAGCAGGAAAACCTGTGTTGCCTCTTTTGTAGTTGACGGAGTACACCATCAGGACTTGGCTTTATTTCTGGATACACATGGCATTGCCGTACGTACGGGACACCATTGTACGCAACCACTTATGAGTTGCTTTGGAATTTCAGGTACCACGAGAGCTTCCTTTTCGGTTTACAATACCATTGAAGAGATCGACTTTTTTGCGGAAGCTTTGAGGAAGAGCATTAATATTTTGAGATAGGTGAGACGACGCATGACACATAAAACGCAGGACATTCGGGGATTGTTTTTTCCTATGTCCTTGCTTTTATTGGTCGTTTTTGCAATGTGTTTTAGTGCATCTAAAACTCCAGTATTGTTTTCGTGGAACGGAATTGGTTCACAGGTCGAAAAGGTGACTAAGTACATCGACCGTCATGATCGTCAATATTGGACAGAGTGGCATCAATGGTTGCTTGATAACGGATCAGAAGCCGAGTTTTATTCCTTGAAAGAGTATCCGAACAGCTACATAAAACTAATTGCTCATTTAGGGCTTATGCAGAAGCATCCTGAAGAAGCTTTTGAAGTAGCGAAAGAAGCCATTTTGATAGATGATGTACTGTACCCAGGTACCATTCATGATTGTATGGGTGTTAGCCCACAACCGATGGGGGCTTATTTGTACGAGTGTTTATTCGGAAAGACTTTTAGCGGGCCTCATCCGGAATTTGACGAGAGTTTGATCAATAGATTTAGCAGCCAAGAGCAAGAAGCACTTAAACAGGTTTATAGTAATCGTTATAAAGGGACTAATCCTTATGCTTTATGGCGAGAAAGAATTGAGAATAAATGACTACCCAGGAAGTTCAAAATAGCATTATCGAAGAGTTTTCATTTTTTGAAGACTGGACCCAAAAGTATGAGTACATCATAGAGTGTGGAAAGGACTTGGGACGACTTGATGATGAACATAAAACAGAAGAAAATAAAGTAAAGGGTTGCCAGTCGCATGTGTGGTTACATGCCACTTATACGGACGGTATTATACATTACGAAGTAGACAGCGAAGCACTTATTGTAAAAGGGCTTGCAGCCTTATTGTTGCGGGTTTACAACGATCGCAGTCCTGATGAAGTACTGGAAACCCATCCCGCTTTTATTGATGCTATCGGCATGTCGGCACATTTGTCACCTACACGTTCCAATGGCCTGGCATCTATGGCAAAACATATAAAGGCCTATGCCGTGGCCTTTAAATCAAAATCATTGGCTTAAACATGAGCGAAGAAACAACATCAGAGACCATGACCGAAGAAGAGCTTCGAGAACGGATCATTGATACCATACATACCATTTTCGATCCTGAAATTCCAGTGGATATTTACGAACTGGGATTGATTTACAAGATTGAGATTTTTCCAATCAATAACGTGATGATTGAGATGACTCTTACATCACCTATGTGCCCTGTGGCTGAAACGCTGCCTCAGGAAGTGCAGGACAAGATCAAGGAAATTGATCAGGTAAACGATGTACAGGTAGAAGTGGTATTTGATCCCCCATGGGATCAGGAAATGATGAGTGAAGCCGCCAAACTGGAATTGGGCTTCATGTAAGCGAGTATTAAACATAAGAACAAATAGAATTTTTAACCTTATAATTTTTCATTGAAATGTATCCAGCACAGATAGTTTTACCAATGAAGGCCGAGCTCACCGATGCCGGCTTTGAAGACATCACAACTCCTGAAGGAGTAGTTGATGTAATTGAAAACTCAAAAGGTACTGTACTGATTGTAGTAAACTCAGTATGTGGTTGCGCAGCAGGTATGGCGCGTCCGGGAGTAAAGGCGTCGTTGAATGCCAACAAAACTCCTGACAGACTAACAACCGTATTTGCCGGTTTTGATACTGAAGCAGTACAAAAAGTAAGAGAGTACTTACTTCCTTACCCACCTTCATCACCATCAATTGCCCTCTTTAAAGATGGCGAACTCGTTCACATGATAGAACGTCACAACATTGAAGGACACTCAGCTATGGCTATTGCTCAAAATTTGGCAATGGCATATGACGAACATTGCTAGTATTTCCACTTTATTGAATAAGTCCCAAGGGCCAGACTGATTTTCAGTCTGGCCTTTTTATTTGGCTTACGGGCTGTGGATGAGTGAAATCCAGAAGGATTTAATTTACCTTTGCACCGCGAAATCAGGCTTCGGCTAAACTTTGTTTTTGAAGCCCTTTCAGTAGCATAAAGAGTTTACATCATTTACAATAGAGCATTATGCCAGTTTTTCATACCATAAGAATTAAGGAAGTAATTAAGGAAACTCCAGATGCCGTATCAGTGCATTTTGACATTCCAGAAAACATAAGAGAAGAGTACCGGTACAAGCCAGGTCAATACCTTACCTTAAAGGCTACTGTAAATAATGAAGAACTGAGAAGAGCCTACTCCTTGTGTACAAGTCCGTACGTAGACGATGTACCGGCTATTGCAGTAAAAAGAGTGGACGATGGAAGGGTATCCAATCACGTAAACGATGATTTTGCCGCAGGGCAGGAAGTAGAAGTAATGACCCCAATGGGTAACTTTACTACGGAGCTCAATGAGTTCTATTCACGACACTTTATTTTATATGCCGGTGGAAGTGGCATTACACCGATGATGTCTATTCTCAAATCAGTATTGGAAATAGAACAATCCAGCCATGTTACCCTGGTATACGGTAACAGAAATCAGGAGTCAATTATATTTAATAAGGAACTTGACGAGCTCGAAGGTCATTTCGCAGACCGCTTTAAAATAGTGCATTGCCTTAATGAAGCACCAGCTGGCTGGGATGGAGCCACAGGTCTGTTAACAACTGATAAGGTAACCGAACTCTTGCAAAACCTGGATGGAGATGTAAAGAGTGCACAGCATTTTATTTGCGGCCCAAATGTGATGATGGACAATGTTAAGGCTGCTTTGGAAGGACTAAGCATCCCGGGAGACAAGATTCATATTGAGTACTTTACTTCAAAAATTGATCAAGGGGAAGGAGAAGCAACAGAAGCATCTGTAGGAACGGTTGCCGACGAGCCTTTCACTGGAGTGGCGCAAGTTGCCGTTGAACTACAGGGAGATGATTTTAATGTAGAAGTAAGTGAGAGTGAAAGCATTCTTCAAGCAGGCCTTGAAGCCGGTATTGATCCGCCATTTGCTTGCCAAATGGGAATTTGTACCACCTGTAGGGCCAAGATATTGGAAGGTAAAGTAGAGATGGACGAAACCGAAGGCCTTACGCAAGAAGAGTTGGACCAGAACTACATTCTTACCTGTCAGGCACATCCTAAATCCAACAACATTAAAATCAGATACGAGTAGTTCTTCTTATTGAAGGAGCAAGGGGGGCACTACCAACCTATACCTGATTTATACCGCTTTAGCCGGTTTTACGCCATAACACCATGAAGCATACGATGATTACCGTATGCCAAAAGGAGGTGACGTGGGGCATTATTGTCTTCTAAATTCAAAACCATGAAGAGGAAGGCATTAATTATTATGTGGGTTTTGGGAGCATTCATTTCAAAACTACAAGCCCAGAATGGCGATAAGTACTTTGAGAACAAAGAGTACCGCGCCGCCATTCTAGCCTATGAAAAAGAAGTTGAAAAGACGCCTGAAAAGTACTTGAACCTTGCTAAATCGCACATTGCGGTCCAGCAGTTTGAAGAAGCTTCAGAAGCCCTTAAAAACTACATTGACAAACATGGGGATTCGGAGACTGTGAATGCGGCAGGGCTTAAGGCCTTGGTAGACCGTGAAGACGATCCGGTTCGTACCAACAACCTTGGGGCTGATGTGAACGTGGATGTGGGAGAGTACCTCCCTGTGGTATCCTCAGATGGAAAGCGACTGTATTTCTGCTCTGACGACAGAAACAGCGGCTTAGGTGGAGAAGACATCTGGTATTGTGATAAAACTGAAGATGGCGGTTGGACGGAACCTCAAAACTTTGGTCCACTAAATACATCATCGCATGAAGCCCTAATGTCTATTTCAGCGGATGGAAATGTGGCAATTGTTTTTGGTAATTACAATGGTTCCTTTGGAAACGGAGATTTATTTTACTCAGTAAAAACGGCTGATGGTTGGTCAGTTCCCTGTAACCTGGGAGGTGATGTAAATACTGACGGTTGGGAAAGTCAGGCCAATCTTTCAGCGGATGGCAAGACACTTTTATTTACTTCCAGCAGGGAAGGAACATACGGCAATGGAGACTTGTGGATGACACAACTGGGAGATAAGGGCTGGAGCACTCCTGTCAACTTGGGGAGCACCATTAACTCAAGCGGTAGTGAAGGAAGCCCACAAATAGCTGCCGATGGCAAAACGCTATATTTTAAGTCTAATGGACACTTTGGATTTGGTGGCTACGATTTGTTTGTGTCTAAAAGGCTAGGAGACGATTGGCAAAATTGGTCAGAGCCCGTAAATCTTGGCAAATACATAAATACCCTGGAGAACGATGAGTATCTGGCTATTCCATCTTCAGGAGTAAAGGCATATGTAAACAAGTCCAACTTACCTGATGGCTATGGAAGCTCGGATTTGTATGAGTTTATTCTTCCTCTGGATATGCGGCCTGAGGCCACAGTAAATGTATTCGGAAGGGTAAGCGACGAGAACGACCAGAACGTGAGTGCCATACTTAGGTACTATGATGTGGAGACAAATAAAGAAGTAGCTCAAACGCAGAGTAACCCTGAGAATGGTATTTACAAGACTTCCCTGCCGTTGTACAAAAAGTATAGGGTGGTAATAGACATGCAGGGCTATCTGTACTTTAAAAGCATTCTTGATTTAAGAGACCCTGAAGCCATTTGGGGAAAGGAGCATATGGTAGATGTAGTAGGCAAAAAGCGCATTCAGGAAATGAAAGCCCTACAGGCTGAAATGCAGGCCATAAATGGTGAAATTGAAACTATGTTGGCTTCCAATTCCACGGAGATAAAAGAAACTTTTGAGCGTTACCAGGACGCAGTAAAGTCGTATGACAAGAAGTTGGGTTCGTTTGAGAATACCCTATACGATGCCAAGTATGAGTGGATGGGAAGGGAAGATGCAAGAACTGATATTGAAGTGAATTACAGCTTACAGTCAGTTACCGTTGGAGCTTCTTTTGAATTGAAGAACATTTTCTTTGATTTTGGAAAGGCTACTCTAAAGGATGAAAGTAAGCTTGAGCTTGACAAGCTTTTCGATATAATGACGCGGAGTAGAATTATTATTGAACTCGGGGGACATACCGATTCTATTGGTAGTGACGATGCCAATCAAAAACTCTCGCAGGCGAGGGTGAATTCAGTAAGAAACTATCTTGTAAAGAAAGGAATAGATGGCGTGCGCCTTACTGCCGTTGGTTATGGAGAAACACGTCCTGTAGCAAGCAATAAAAGTGAAGAAGGCAGAGCCAGGAACAGGAGGGTGGAAGCTAAGATTACTGAAATAATAAGAGAAGGAAAAGATGTTGCCGGTGCCTTTAAAGAAGAAGAGGAAGTAGAAGAGGATTTTGACATACTCTCAGCACTTCAAAGAGCCGCCAGAGAAGGTGGGGTGCCAAAGGGAAGCTACTGCTCTGATGAAGTAATACTTACCAGTAATGTAAATCCGAAAGACTACATTAATAACAAGAATGAAGGAGGTGGCTTTAGTCCAAACTTTAGAATAGGAGGAGACAATTTCAGTAGAGCCGATTACATCTATGGTGGCTTTAATATGAGCCTTTTGAACTTTGGTTTTAAAAATCCCTTACAAGAACAGTATCCATTAACCGCTGCCCGCTGGGACATGTGGGGTGCTGAACTTTCAAGAGTAAAAGAGAATTACAAAGAAGGAAGATGGAGGTTGTACTTCAACGGTTCTGAAGGAGCCAACTTTGGTATTGGACATAGTCAGCTATGGCAAATCAAACTTCACAAGCTTACCGGGCTCAATCTTAATCTGGGTTTGGGATTTGATGCTGATTTCTTTAGCGTGCACAGCACCGATATTGACGATCCAACTGCTGTAGGGTTCATCACTATTCCGTTGGGAGCGCGCTATGTACACAGCATTGGCGATTTAAAAATTGGACCGGAGTTCTACTACAACTACGGATTAAGCCAACCAGAAAACTGGCCGGGTTCCACCCACATTCACATAGGTTCAAGCATCCGTTGGAAGCTTTTACAAGGGGGAATCTTTGTGAACAAAGGAGAAGAAATCAGTTACCTGGGGCTGCGCGCAGGACTGGCCTTCTAAAAGAGATTCTTACAGAAAGCAGGGAGAAAGAATTCTTCCTTTTCAAACAGTAAGGCCTCGTTTCGAAAGAAATGGGGCCTTCTTTATGTTAATGGCTGCTCTTTATTTAAGCTTAAAGAGCGCTTCAAGGAAACCAATGGTTTCCCCTTTTTTCTTGGCCATTAAAATAGGAATAGGCTTGTGATGTGAAAGGAGTTTTTCCGTGGTGCTTCCCAGTATTACCGTGGCAATATCAGTCTTTCCACGTGAACCGATTAGTATAAGGTCAGAATTGGTCTTTTCGGCCATACTGATAATCTCCTCAGAAGGTTCGCGGTTTTCATCAATTTCGAAAACAGGCTTTACTTTGATTTCATCATCGAACCCTTCCATGTAGTCGTCGAATTTTCTGGTCGCATGTGCTTGCATGATACCCTCAAACTCTTCTCTGGTTTTTCCCGTTTTGCTCCAACCCAAAGGCAGGGTGTAGCAATGTGCTCCCATGAGCTCCACATTATGTCCTTCAAATAATCGTGCCGCTAGTTGTAGGGCCATTTTTGATTTCTTTGAAAAGTCTAGGGGTAGCAGGGCACGTTCTATTTTCTTAGGAACATAGTTTTCAGGAACGAAAAGTACAGAAGCATCAATTTTACGAGCCAACTTCTGGGGAAGAACGCCTTTGCCGTTTTCCTGATTCTTCTTCCCTACTATAAGTAAGTCAATTTGCTTAATATGGCTCCAGTGCAACATTTCTTTGAAAGGGCCACCTTCTACTACCTGGCAGGAAATTTCCGTTTCAGAATCACTTGAGAAGTATTCAGCAACAGTGGCTTCCAGCTTTTCCAATAAGCCTTCGTCATGTGGTTTCAAAATGTCAGCTCCATACTCTTCAAGAATCTCCTGAGGTATGTCATCAAGGTCTTCTTCGGCATGCACAAAATAGATCATTGAAGGCTTAAAAGCCCCTTGAAGCATTTTGGCGTATTCCAGAATAACTTTATCGGTGGCCGTAAAATCTAGACCGACCATGATGCGATTGAACTGAATCATATAGACAGCAATTAACTAATTTCGAAATGTGGCTGCAAATTGGGAAAAATCGACCGCTTACGAATCCATATTTTCTCTTTTCTTCAGTAATGTTTCGCTTTGAACAGATTAATCACTCTTCTTCAAAACATTGGAATGCGCCTTTTTATTTTGGTAAGTATTTGCCTCTTATTGAACTGTGCCGGTACTACAGTTGCTACGCCTGATGTACCGCAAGAGGGGACAGCGTATTTGAAGGCTATTAAGACAAGGGAACACGTTAATTTGCTGGTGGCGCCTCCAGTGGACGAAGCCTTTTCAGGTATGGTTGAAATCAAGGTAGTATTTGAAATAAAACTAGCTGAGCTGTACTTCGTTAATGGGCATCAATATGTGTTTCATGAAGACTTTTGTACAGCTGAACTAGGGTATTGGCAAGGCAATTACCAATTCAATAAAAACCAATATTACGAGAACAAGCGTAGACGCTATTTACTGGGCAAGCTTCTGTATTTCAAAGCACAACGCAAATGGTTGCTCGAGTTTATCCCTTCTGATATGATCAATGCCAGGCAAGTGCTTACCATGTTGACTCAGGTAAGAGAGCATACTTTTTTTGGAGATGAAATTAGTGTGCTGGTTCATAGAGATGAACTTTATGAGAAACTTAAGGAGAAGGACGTACCGTTAATATCTGAATCAGAAGTTTATGAGGGGATGCAATACCAGGCACTTAACAAGGGGAAGGCATTTGGATACCTCAGGTGGGTTCCGGTTAATGAGGTAAGTAATGCTACTTTGGGGCCTAAGGATATACTTGTCACAGACGGTACTCCCAACGATATTCCACCTTTGGCAGGAATGCTTACAAGCCGCTTTCAGACACCTTTAAGCCACATTTCTATTTTGTGTAGAAATAGAAAAACACCACTGGCGGCATTCAGAGACTTAAAAGGCTTGAAGCTGGATGGCCTATATGGACAGCCCGTAAAATTTGTTGTGAAAATTGATACCCTGGTAATTGAAGGCTGTAGTGTTGAAGACGTTGAGAAGTATTGGGAAGAAGTTAGGAGTAGAAAAGGAGTAGAGCTCTCTCTTGATACCAGTGTTCAGGGCCTTGTATCCCTTAAAGAAATGAAGGCTTCAGAATATGCATCTATAGGGGCTAAAGCGGCCAATTTTGGTTCCTTACAAAAGGCAATCGAATTTGACTCTGCACCTGCAAAGACTCCTGAAGGTGCCGTTGCAATTCCGATTAGTCATTACTTCAATCATTTGCATAAAAATCATCTTGGAAGTCTCATACGAAGTGGGCTTCAGGAGATTCAAGGTGGCAGCGAAAAAGGTCCCATTTTGGATAGTATAAGAACGGCCATAAAAGAAGCTCCAATTGACGATGAGCTACTTCGTTTGGTCCAGGAGCATTTACAAGCATACCCCCAATACCGGAAATGGCGGTTTAGATCTTCAACCAATGCCGAGGACTTAAAAGGGTTTAATGGTGCTGGCTTATACACTTCAAAATCGGCCCATCTTGATGATGAGAAGAAGACCATTGAACGTGCTATTAAAAGGGTATGGGCCGGTTGTTGGAATGACAGAGCTTTTCTGGAACGTGAATATTATCAGCTAGATCATGAAAAAGTGGGGATGGGAATTCTGGTGCATAGGTCGTTTCCCAATGAAGAAGCCAATGGTGTAGTTATTAGCACAAACGTTTACGATAGAAATAATTCTGGAATTGTGATCAATGTACAAATGGGGGAAACCAGTGTAGTTGCCCCCGACAGTGGTGTGGTTTGCGAGCAGCTTATATACAGTACCAGTGATTACCTGAGTGCCAGACCCGTTACCGTGCAGTATTTGTCTAAGTCTTCCATTACCGGAGGATCGCCAGTTTTAAGTGACGATGATCTGGCTCAAATTGCTGAAGCAGTTGAAAAAGTGAAGCAATACTTCTTTGAAAATGTAGATAGGGTTTGGAGCAAGGAAGTCAGCTCCTTCGATACCGGTTTTCGAAGGTTTACCGAAATAAAGGAGTACTATGATTTCGGGCTGGATATTGAGTTCAAAATTGATGGATACAATCGTGCACTTTACCTGAAACAGGTAAGACCATATCGCTGAGCTGCTTTATTTTTTTACACAAACAAGAATTAGACCTTGGCCATGAACTCTAGAGTACTATTGATAGTCGGAGCATTGATTCTTCCCACTGTATTGCTAGCCAATCATGGTATCGAAGCAATAGGAATCCTGGCTCCTGTAAGTGCAGCACTTATCGCAACAGTGGTTTGCCTGATTTTTACGTTGGTTTTTCTTTTCAGGAAAAAATGGGCCCCATTGGTAGCATATATGCTCTTTGTGCTGAATTTCGGCTTAGGTATTTTGCTTGTAGTAATGGCAGGTTACCTTGGTGTGAGCGTTTTTTTGGCAACAGCCGCACTTCATATAATCCTGGGAATATTTGTAGCAATTAAGACAGCTAAGGGGTCACCGAATCGGTAGTGGAGAGGTTGATACCCTCAGGCATCAAATGTACTTTTCCAGCCTTAACACTCTTTAGTATCCTTTATGGCTTGGGTTGTAGAGTGTGCAATGAAGGCCGGGTGCATAGTTTAAGGTTTGAGATAAAGTTAAAAGTGGCCCCTTACCTGCTTCACATACTCAAGGCTTTCCTATTGAAAATCCTTCATTTGCTACAATGAATTGTCAGGAACAAAATACCCTAGCTTTCAATCACAGACTCCTATTAATGCTCGGGGTGCTCCTTATACCTACTGCTTTATCTGCCAATCACGGTGTAGAAGCACTCGGTGTAGTAGTAGCTTTTTTCGCCTTGCTCATTGGTTTGGGCATTTGTTTGATACCAACCTTGGTATTTCTATTCAGGAAAAAACCGCCGCTATGGGCATCATACGTTCTCCTGATATTAAATTTTGGAACAGGAATTTTCTTTTTTGCGCTGGCCGGTGATCTGGATGAAGGCATCCTATTGGGCGGTGCTGGCATTCTTTTGATTTTAGGGACCCTGGTGTTAATGAAGACCATTAAAACACAATAGTAAAGTCAAAGTCCCGGCAACGGCTCATAGGCTTTGCAAGGCTACTGACCTGCCGGGGATTCACCCCTCAATTTTAGTTCGGTTCCTGGCAAGAGACCGCTTTTAAACTGGTAGGGAAGCTTACTTTGGCTTAAATTGCTAATTAAGAGTTGGGCCATGAAACATTCAGGAGCATTTTTGACGCTTATTTTAACCATGGGAATGCCAACAAATGCAATGGCATTGGTAGGCACGGGTTGGTCTCCATTTACGTCATTAACAAGCCTTGTGCTGAGTGTAGTGCTGGCATTAATAGCCTTGATTGCACCAATGATGGCTCTGGTGATTTTGGGGTTCAAATTGGAGAAATTGCGATTAATGCTCAGACTTTGTGTGATTGTGTGCATAGCAGCAGGTGTATTGCTTCTTCTAATGAATTTTGTTGCCGTAGGGCCATTTCAAGTTGTTTTGGGCCTGCTTTATCTGGGGATAGGAGCCTTGTCGTACAGAATGCAATTGAAGTGGAATAAGAATACCGTATTGTGAGTTGGACCTGATGAAATTCTTCAAGTTAACAGGGTGGCTGCCTAAAAGGCTTTGGAGAGTAGTTGTACCTTTTGGTCTTTACTTTCTTCAGTCACATAGACCTTTTTCTCAAACAAGTAGGGATGCTGTGTCCGGTGGCTTTTTTCTATTGTTTTTCATCTTGGGAATAGTAGTGTTCACGGCACCCATTGTGACTTTAATAATTGGTTTTGTATCCAGAAGAGCACGCTGCCCCTGGTTTATTGTACCCTTCGCTATCACAGCTCTTTTTGGCATTTTTCACACGGTTACCGGCCTCTTGGATTTTGCCACTCAAGGAGTGATGCCGGGTAGTTTCTATTGGGGTTGTGCATATACGGGAGTGGCTCTGGTTTCCTTGGTGGCATACAATTGGCGTAGGGTTGAAAGCAATGGTTCAGGCAGTGAATAAGAAGTCATCATTTAGATTTTGAACCTGTATTTTTTTAAATAATCAAGACAAATCCCCTTACTTCGCGGGTCGATGGAAGGATACACCGTATCGGCAAGAAAATACCGCCCCGCAACCTTTGACACGGTCATAGGGCAAAAGCATATTACCGATACCCTTAGGAATGCCATTTCGAGCAATCACCTGGGGCATAGTTTCCTTTTTTGTGGCCCAAGAGGGGTAGGTAAAACCACCTGTGCCCGTATACTAGCCAAAACCATTAACTGCACTAACCGTACTGAAACGAGTGAAGCTTGTGGAGAGTGTGAATCGTGTAAGTCGTTTCAAACCCAGCAATCACTTAGTGTTTTTGAACTGGATGCAGCATCGAACAACTCGGTCGACGACATTCGACGTTTGGTTGATCAGGTTCGTATTCCACCTCAAACGGGCAAGTATAAAACCTACATCATTGATGAGGTTCATATGCTTTCTCAGGCGGCTTTCAATGCTTTTCTAAAAACGTTGGAAGAGCCACCATCCTATGCCATCTTCATTTTGGCAACTACTGAGAAACATAAAATTCTTCCCACCATTATCTCTCGTTGCCAGGTTTTCGATTTCAGGAGAATTTTGGTAAAAGACAGCGTTGAGCACCTACGTGGTATTTGTACCAAAGAAGGTGTAAATGCTCAGGATGATGCATTGTTTGTTATTGGCGAAAAGGCAAATGGAGCCATGCGCGACGCCCTTTCCATTTTTGACAGAATTGTAAGTTTTGCGGGTGATGAAATTACATATAAGGATGTAATTGAGAACCTGAGTATTCTCGACTACGACTACTTCTTTAAAGCCGTAGACTGCTTCTTGAAACAGGATATATCCAGTGTGATGCTACTGTTCAATGAGGTGCTTGAGAAAGGATTCGATGCTCACGACTTCTTAACGGGCTTAGCTGGTCATTTCAGAAACTTGCTGGTGAGCAAGGATGAGCGAACTATTTCCTTGATGGAAGTTACGGAAACCAGTCAGCAGCGCTATTTGGAACAAGCTAAAATGACGAGCCAAAGCTTCATTCTATCTGGAATGAATATTTTGAACCAGTTTGATGTGAACTACAAGATGTCCAAAAACCAGAGACTTCATGTAGAGCTTGCATTGATGAAACTGTGTCATGTAAACGATGCCATACGTTTGGCCATTGAAGGCAGCGGTGTAAAAAAAAAAGCCAGCTAGCGCAGCCTAGCCCTCAGGACAAAGCTCCTGCTTCAGAAATGTCTGAAGCTATAACTCCACTTCCACCCGTTCCCCCTGAAAGAGAAGAGAAAAAGACCCCGAAAAAGGATAAGTCATCTGTTTCGCTCAAAAACCTGGCGGCACTAAAAGATAAGGTTAGAGAAGAACATCAGGAAGAAGTAAGTAGGAAGGAAGCTGCTGACAAAATCAAAATCTCAATTGAGGACTTTATACGAGAGTGGAATGTTTATGCCGAATTGGCAAAGGAAAAGGGCAAGAAGAGTCTTCATATGCTTATGACATTTAAGCCACCCGTACTCGTGTCAGACAATAACTTCAAGATTATTGTAGCCACCGAAACACTCAAAGAAACCTTCAGTGCTGAGAAAATCTACATAGTGGAGCGCCTTGCCCGAACACTAGGTACTAGCAACTTTGAGATAATTACTGAAGTGGAAGAATTGCCCGAGAGCGAAAAGGCCAAATTTCTTTCCACTCCTAAGGAAAAATACGAGCATATGGTACAGCTCAATCCTGATCTTAAGAAGTTGATGGACGATTTAGGACTGGACTTCAACTACTAGAGAACCCGTTTGATTTCTTTGGAAATTGCCCCCTTGGCTTTAACATTATTTTAGGTAGTAGTACTAAGTGATCGGCTATTTTTGTTAGAGTAGCATAATGCACCCAAAGTTTTGGAAAACAACTATTCACTCCTCATAAAAAAGCTCGACCAGTTTACGAGGAAGTACTACATAAATGAGATACTGAGAGGCGCCATTTATTTTGCCGCCTTATTTCTCATGAGCCTATTGCTGGTAAGTACTTTAGAGTACTTTGGCAATTTTGGTACTACTGTTCGCCTCGTAGGGTTTTATGCTTTTGTTTCCATGAATGCAGTGGCTTTCTTGGGCTGGCTGCTGGTTCCACTAACTAAGCTTTTGAGGATAGGGAAAGTGATTTCTCACAGGCAAGCTGCTCAAATTATTGGTGAGCATTTCACCAATGTGAAAGATAAGTTGCTCAATACCCTTGAGCTGCAAGAGTCATCGCTGGGTAGCAGAGATTTGATTATGGCAAGTATTGAGCAAAAAATGCTCGATTTAAAACCAGTCCCTTTCAGCCTTGCTGTAAACTTTGCTACCAACAAGAAGTACATAAAGTACGCCCTTATTCCCCTCTTAGTTGTTGTGCTTCTACTTATTCAGGTTCCGGATGTGATCCTAAAAAGTTCGGCGCGCCTTATTTCCTACAATAAAGAGTTCTTACCCGTTGCACCATTCAATTTTGTTTTGGAAAATGAGGACCTCAAGATACTTCACCATGACGACTTTGAAATTAAGTTGCGAATGGAAGGGGACGAGCTTCCAGCCATAGTAAGAGTGAATGTTGATGGCAACGATTATCGGATGGTGAGAAACACACCAACTGAGTTTTCATACCTTTTAAGAAACGTAGACAAAAGCACCGATTTTAGTTTTCTGGCAGCTGGATTCAGATCAGGTACCTATGATCTGGAAGTATTGCCAAGACCCTTCCTGAAGTCATTTGAAGTAACGCTGGAGTACCCTGGGTATATTGGTAAGCAAGACGAAGTGCTTGAGAATATAGGTGACTTAACGCTGCCTGAAGGAACCATGGTAAAGTGGAAGTTTGCCGCAGAAAATTCCGAACAGCTGTTGTTCAATTGGAATGGCTCCAAGCAGATAGGTGAACGTACAGGAGCGAATAGCTTTAGGTACAGCAGGCAAGTCATGTCAAGTGGGCAGTACTATGTACAGTCTACAAATAATCATGTACCTGTAAACGATTCTATAGGCTATGGTGTACAAGTAATAAAGGATGCACATCCCACCATTAAGGTGACTATGGAAGGCGACACTACATCGCTAAAATCCTATTTCTTTTCAGGTGAACTGAGCGATGATTACGGCATCTCCGGATTGACGTTTAACTACAGGTATACTCAAAGCGAAGACAAGAACAAACTTCAAAACGACTACCAGCGCATAAACCTTGGAGTAAATAGCAAAAGCATACAGAGCTTCTTTCACCACTGGGATTTAAGAGAAGCGGGCTACGAAGCAGGCGACGAGTTGGAGTTTTTCTTTGAAGTTTGGGACAATGATGGTGTGAATGGAAGAAAATCTACCAAGTCCAGAAAGTTGAGCATAAAGGCTCCGGACAAGAGCGAGATAGAAGACATGGTAGCGGAAACTTCTACGGACATTAAAGACGACCTTAAGGAAACGATGAAGCAGGCGGCTGAAGTTCAAAAAGAACTTGAAGATGTGCAGAATCGCTTGATGAATAAGAAACGCTTAAGCTGGGAAGATAAACAGGCTGTAAGCAAGCTCATGGAGAAACAGGAGTCGCTGAACGAACGAATTGAGAGTATTAATAAGAAGTATGATGAAATGCTGAAACAGCAAGATGAGTTCAGCAAGATTGACGAAAAAATACGAGACAAACACCAGCAGCTACAGAAACTGTTTGAGCAATTGATGGATGAAGAAACCAAGCAAATGTTTGAGGAGCTTCAAAAATTGCTGGAAGAGAACGCGGAGAATCTTGACGAGAATCTCGACGATATTGAGCTGAGCAATGAAGAGCTGGAGAAAGAGCTGGATGCTGCCCTGGAGCACTTTAAGCAACTGGAACTGGAGCAGAAGATGGAGGAGACGGTAGAGAAACTGGATGACCTGGCTGATGAGCAGAAGAAACTTGCGGAAGAAACCGAGAATGGAGAAAAAAGCAAGGAAGAGCTAGAACAAAAACAGGAAGAGCTTAACAAGGAATTTGAAGAGCTTAAGGAAGATCTGGAACAAATTGAAGAGATGAACGAAGGTTTGGAAAAACCAAACGATCTCGACGATACACAGGAGCAGCAAGACGATATCAGTGAGAATATGAAGCAAAGCTCAGAGGATATCAAGAAAGGGAAAAACAAGAAGGCTTCTGATAAGCAGGAAGATGCTGCTGAGAAGATGGACGAAATGAAAAAGCAAATGGAGGAGAACATGAAGTCCATGGAGATGGAGAGTCTGGATATAGACTACGATGCTTTGCGACAAATCATGGAAAACCTTATCTATCTTTCTTTTGAGCAAGAGCGACTCATTGAAGACCTCAATAAGATTCAATCTTATAATCCCAAGTACATCAACATGGCACGTGAGCAGCGCAAGCTGGTAGACGATGCCAAAATGATTGAAGACTCACTCACAGAGCTAAGTAAAAGGGTAATGATGATCAGCGGGTTTATCAATAAGGAAGTAGGGCAAATGAATTATCATCTTGAGCAAACCATGGAATACATGGGAGAGCGACAGATTCAGGAAGCGCGAAAGCACCAGCAATATGTTATGACCCATGTCAACAATTTGGCAGTAATGCTGAGTGAAGTTATGGATCAGATGCAGCAACAAATGTCTCAGCAGATGAGCGGCAAACAGAACTGCCAAAACCCTAAAAAGGGCAAGAAACCAGGACAGGGTAATAAAAAGAAGCTGGGCAATATGCGGCAAATGCAAGAGCAACTGGGCAAGCAGCTAAGTGAGATGAAAAAGAAGATGGAAGGCGGGCAGCGTCCATTGAGTAAAGATTTGGCTAAAGCGGCCGGGCAGCAGGAAGCACTGCGAAGAGAACTTCAAAAGTTTCAGGAAATGAAAGAAGGACAGGGAGAGCCTTCAAATGAGCTCAAGGAAATCCAGGAGATGATGGATGAAATGGAGCGAGATATAGTGAATCAACAAATCACTACAGAGACCCTCATGCGTCAGCAGGAGATCATCAATAAATTGTTGGAATCAGAAAAAGCCGAGCGTGAAGAAGAGTGGGACAACCAAAGGGAGTCTACCACCGCCGAGCAATTGATATCTCCATCCCAAAAAGCCTTTGAAGAGTACAAGAGAGAAAGAATGAAGGAAATTGAACTCTTGAACTCAGTTCCCCCGCAACTCAACAATTACTACAAACAAAAGGTGCAGGAGTATTTCGAAGAGATTAACTAGTTGGACACCGGCTCGTCCAATGCCTTGTTTTTAGCATCTTCAGGATAAGCAATTCTTACATGGTACATACTACCAATCAGTTCCTTTAATAAAGATCTGGTGATGTCTATTTCTTTGAGAGTGAGCGGAGCATTCTGAAGCTGACCATCGTTGATTTTGCTATCAATAATTCCGTCAATCATTCCGGCAATGCGTTGTTGGTCCTTGTCCTTAATACTCCTGGTGGCTGCCTCTATACCATCACAAATCATTACTACGGCCATTTCCCTTGTCATTGGTATAGGCCCTGGATACCTGAATTTGGTTTCATCTACCTGGTCTGCAGGGACCTTTTTCAAGTAGTTTCGGTAGAAATATTCAACCCTTGAAGTACCATGATGGGTTTGAATGAACTCAATAATGACCTTTGGCAAATTGTTGTTTCGCGCAATTTTTACACCGTTGGTTACGTGGTCTATAATTACCTGAGCACTCTGTTCGTCGTCCAGAGCATCATGAGGATTGTCAATGTATTTCTGGTTTTCAATGAAGTATTCAGGCTTCTCCATCTTACCAATGTCATGATACAAAGCCCCCACTCGGGTAAGCAAAGGCTTCCCCCCAATTCGGTTGATCACCGACTCTGAGAGGTTGGCTACCTGTAAGGAATGCTGAAATGTGCCAGGGGCGTCTACAGACAGCTTTCTCAGTAGCTTTTTGTTTACGTCAGAGAGTTCTACCAGCGTAATGTCGCTTACAAAGCCAAATAATTTCTCATAGGCGTATATCAGAGGATAAGCCAATAGAGTAAGCATAAAATTGCCACTCAGCCACAAGAAAGGCTTGTAGTTAAGGTCGCTCAGTTTGTTAATGGCAATAAGCTCAAATGCCATTTGAGTAATCAGATAGCCTCCAAATACAAGCAAGGTCGAAATAAAGAACTGAGACAAATACTGTACCCTAATCATACTCAGGATGGCTACAAAGCCTGATATCAATTGGATAATGATGAATTCGGCCGCGTCATTGGGTACAAAGCTACCCGCAATGAGAACCACCACTATATGGGAAATAAGGGCCAGTTTATAGTCAAAGAAAGCAAGTGATACAATGGGAATGATGCAATAGGGAACTACATAAATGTCGAGTGCTTGATGCTGGATAACGTAGCGCGTTAAAAACACGAAAAGGATTATGTTGATGAGCATCAACAGCAACCTTCTGTTTTTTCGAATGAGTTCAATCTGGAACAGTTGTATATAGCCAATGTAGATGAGGAATATTACCACCACCAGAATCATATAGCCAGTGAGGTGCCAGGTTTGGCCATCCGTTTGCACCAGCTCATCATATTGCGATCTAAGGGAAATCAGCTTTTGAAAATCCTCATCTGTAATAATGAGCCCTTGCTCAATAATGAGTTCATCTGCTGCTACCAGCCCTTGGTTGAGCGAAATGGTTGAAAGTTCTTCATCCAGCTTTTCCTGGCTCACTTCAGCGGCGTACACAATATTGGGTTGCAGGTTGTAGCGCACCGCATTGGTGAGGAGTGTTTGGTTCATTGTGGGATACTTCTCAGCCAGCTTAGTAACCACTTCCTTTATGTCTTCGAGTGTATACAATGCGCTCACACTGTATCCCTTTGCCACCTTTCTTTTTATGATCTGCAGCCGCTTAAGCGATTCATCATTTCTATGCTGAGGGTCGAGCTCTATGATGCCGGTTTCGTAGACTGTTCTAATGATAGACTCCAGACCGATTTCATACTCTGCCAACAATTCGTCTTCACCATATTGGCCGATGTTATCGCCTAAAAATTGTTTTCCAGAAACAATGGCCCTGCCAACGGTGCCTTCTTCTTCGATGTAGTAAGGCTCAAAATCAGTAATGATGTTAGATTGTTCCTGAGAAATATCTTCCTCCGATTTAAGGATGGCAAAAGCAAAAGGCGCAAAAAGGTCTTCGTACAGCCAGGGCTTGCCCAGTTCAAAGTCGTATTTAAACTTTTGGTTGGTAGGAATCAGGCCAATAATGATCAGTAGTGTGGCTACTATATAAACGTATCGAAGCACTGTTTGTGAACCAAGGTTGAACTTAGTATTGGCCATTTGCTAAACTAGATATCACACAAATGTAACGCAGGATTGAGCAGTCGCCTCAGTGCATCAGTGGATTAAGGTAGGCAGCCATACATAAGTAGATATGTATGGGTACCTTTGCACCACAATTTTCAAAAAGAAAACTTTACTATGTCCAAGGAAGTATATATAGTGTCGGCTGCCAGAACTCCAATAGGAAGTTTTGCAGGTTCACTAAGTGGTGTTGCGGCTACGCATTTAGGAACTACCGTAATAAAAGGAGCTCTTGAAAAAGCAGGTGTAAAAGCCACTGACGTTCAGGAAGTGTATTTTGGAAACGTATTGCAAGCCGGAGTAGGACAAGCTCCAGCCCGACAAGCGGCATTGAATGCAGGCATGTCCAATACCACTCCATGTACTACGGTTAATAAAGTTTGTGCATCAGGTACCAAGGCAACCATGCTCGGAGCCATGTCTATCATGGTAGGCGATAATGACATTGTGGTAACAGGTGGTATGGAAAGTATGAGCAACGTTCCTTACTATGTAGAAAAAGCCAGAACCGGTTACAAGTTTGGTCATGGCCAAATGACTGATGGAATGATAAAAGATGGATTGTGGGACGTGTACAATGACTACCACATGGGCAATGCAGCTGAAAAATGTGCTGTGGATTGCAACATCTCAAGAGAAGATCAGGATGCCTATGCTATTAAGTCATACGAGCGCACTGCGAAGGCACATGAAGCTGGTTATTTGGCGAATGAGATTGTTCCCGTAAGCATCAAGACCAGGAAAGGAGAGGTGGTAGTATCGGAAGATGAAGAATTTCGAAATGTAAAATTTGAGAAGATTCCTAACCTACGTCCGGCCTTCCAAAAAGAAGGAACAGTAACTGCTGCCAACGCTTCAACTCTTAACGATGGAGCAGCTGCATTGGTACTTATGAGTAAGGAGAAAATGGAAGAGCTAGGTTTGAAACCAATAGCCAAAATAGTTTCATTTGCTGATGCTGCTCAGGAGCCAGAAAACTTTACCACAGCTCCTACTCCGGCAGTACAAAAGGCGGTGCAGAAAGCAGGTCTTACTTTAGATCAAATTGACTTCTTTGAGTTGAATGAAGCATTTTCAGTAGTGGCTATTGCCAACCAACAATTGTTGAGTATTGATGAGTCAAAAATCAACGTTTTTGGTGGAGCAGTTTCACTAGGCCATCCGCTGGGATGTAGTGGTGCAAGAATTATTGTTACCTTGCTTAACGTGATGCAACACAAAGGTGGAAAATACGGAGCCGTAGGTATTTGCAACGGTGGTGGAGGAGCATCTGCCATGGTAGTAGAGTACCTGGGTTAAGATATTATTCATATACCAAGGACCCTTCGCTTGCGTTGGGTCCTTTTTAAATGCGTTATAATGAAGTACCTATCTACACTGTTATTGGTTTTTGTGGCCCTTACGGGATTTGGACAAAAGGACGACCCCGAGCAGGAGACTGCTTTTTGGGAAGATAGTTTACAGATTTATGAAAGCAGGTTGGTAGTGATAGGGGACAGCCTTGTCAATAGTTCTAGCCAGTTTGTTAGGGCGGAGAGTGCCAAGTCCATGATTAAAGTATTTAGGCAAGCCTTGCGCATTCCTGGAGCCTATAGTTATGGATTCGATTCACTCATGTTCTTATCTAAGCTCAGTCCTCAGGACAATGCCTTTAGAATGTTTACCTGGATACTGAGGCTGGATGGAGGTAAGTTCCATTATTTTGGAGTTATTCATATGAACGATCCCAAACGTTTCATTTACCATCCCTTATTTGATCGATCACTAAATGAAATGCCAAGAGTAAAGGGGCAACGCGGACCTAACGATGGCCTGGAAGACTCTATTTATACCAACCAGACTTGGTTTGGAATGCATTACTACAATGTGAGCGTAGTAAAGCACAAGCAATTTTTAGGGTTAAGAGGCAAGAAGTACTATATGCTTACCGGCTGGGACGGTAACAACAACATCAGCCATAAGAAGATTATTGACGTGCTCACTTTTGAAAACGGAGTCCCCACCTTTGGAGCACCCATTTTTCAAGTGGGAGAGAACACCTATTCGCGCATTGTGTTAGAGTTCAATGCCCAGGCAGTAATCACTTTGAAAAAGCATGAAGACGAGAATGTTATCTCTTTTGATCACCTAATGCCTCCTACCGCCAAGAACGAAGGCGATCTGTTTACTTATATACCATCTGGTCAGTATGACTATTTCGTTTGGCAAAAAGACCGCTGGGTATTCAAGGAAGACTATTTCAATACACATAAGAAACAACCCCTAGGTTTACATTAATGAAATTCATTTGGATTGCGATCACCATGATTGCCGGACTCATGATGTTCATGTTGGTGAAACAGCATTTCATTTGGGCAGCACCCTATCTTGTGTTACACCTTAGTGCCATTACCTGGCTCAAGCACCGAGGTATACTAGAAAGCAAGTTTCCGTCGTTTATGGTAATTCTGCTTTTCATGCTGCCACAACTTCTCTTTTCAGTAGCGGTGCACTTTGATCTACCCAATCATGGTTTTGATGAAGAGAATTATGATAAAGCGCTTAAGTTTAATCTTTTCAGAGCAGCCCTGGTACTGGTAGAGTTCCCACTATTGCTTGAGTTCTTCAAGCGACCTAAATTCAATAGATACTAGCCTTACTCTTTTCCCAGTGATTCGAACTCTCTCTCAAGGTCCGCATTAAAGTCACTTTCTGAGATTTCTTCTTCTTGGTTCACTGTAGGCTCCAGTTCTTGCTCTATGAGGGTAATGGTGTTTTGAAGTCCTTCCAAAAGCTTTTGAAAGTCTTCCTTATAGACCAGCACTTTATTCCTAATATAGAAGCTTTTGTTACCCTCGGTTTTCTTGGTACTCTCGGTAAGCGTTATGTAGTGGTCGCTTTGCCGGGTCTGTCTTACATCAATGAAATAAGTCCTTTTTCCCGCTTTTACCCTTGTGGAGTGAACCACGCCCTTTGGTAATTTTTCGCTTTCTTCCATTTAATCTCGCCAGGTCTTGAGTGGTAAATATATGCTTGCTCGCACTGAACTACCAAGCTAAAATGGCCTTTTTAAAATAGAGGCTTGATTGTCAGGATGTTTAAAATGTACTCTGAGAGTGTTAAATGCCGTCAAGCGAAGAAACATTTTCTTAATAATGCTTAGTTTCGGCCATCTAAACCCCCTACTATATGAAGAAAGTCTACTTGTTTATGGCATTTTTGATGCTTTCACTACCATTTGTGCAAGCACAGGATACCTTAAAGCACTACGATATTTTTGGTGCTGGAGGTGTACAAACTCCATTAGAAACTAACGCGTTCCCAAACAATTGGGGCTTTAAATACGGTCACGGTAGCTATGGCCTTACCGATTTTGCTGAAAAGTACTCAGTATCTGAAGAAAAGGACATAGTAGGTATAATGGTACTTCTTGGTGAATTTTATTCAGGAGCAAATAGCAGCGATAAGGCGCATGTTGAAGTATATGCGGTAGCCGACTCCGGAGCACCAGCTCCAACTCCATTGGTGAGAAAAGAGGTGCCGATGACAAGCCTTACTCTTGGGCTCAATGACCCAACCATTGTTATGCTTGATGATCCTTATACCATCAAAGATTCATTCTATGTGAGCTTTGGATTTCCTAAGTATGACTTCATCACTACAAATCCAAATTTTACACCTTCTAATGATACCTTAGCCGTTTACTCATCCACTGACAGAAGCGCGGATCCTAATCCAAATATTTGGTACAGAAATGCGGTGAGGTACTCTTCAGATTATTGGAGCAATCCTCAGGGTGTAGGTATTGGAGAAAAGATGAACTTCTGTATTTCTCCAATTATTACGGCAGTGGATACCACTTCAATTGATGAACTGACCATCAGCTCAAACATTCGCGTAAACCATGTATTTCCTAATCCGGTAGCGGATCACGTAAATATTCAAATGACGGTTGAGAAGAATACCCAGGCGCGTATCTCACTTTTTGATATGAGTGGAAGAAGTATGGGTACCAGAGACTATGATCTCACCCCAGGCGATCATCAGCTAAGATTGGATATTGATGAAACTGTAAGCACTCAGCAAGTAATTGCTTTGGTACAAACCAATGAAGGAATGATCAGCCTGCTTTTGCAGAAGCGATAATTTTCTATTTGTTATGATGTTAGAAGGCCTCGCCAGTAATGGCGGGGCTTTTTTATATAGCCTAAGAACTAGTGCACTTAAACAGGTCATTTTATTTTGACAGCTATTGCAACGGGGGAAGATTATAAGCTTAATTTTGAGCCGCAAGTAATCGAACGCATTATTTGCCATGTCTTACCAGCAATCAAAAGTTATTGGAGAAAGTCTTACCTACGACGACGTTCTCATTCTCCCAGAATTTTCAGAAATTTTACCAAGAGATACTTCGCTTAAAACGAAGTTGACAAAGGAACTCGAAATCAATGTTCCCATTGTTTCTGCCGCTATGGATACCGTTACTGAAAGCGGACTGGCTATAGCCATAGCAAGAGAAGGTGGGCTTGGAATCATTCACAAAAACATGAGTATTGAGCGCCAGGCGGAGATGATTCGCAAGGTAAAACGCTCAGAAAGTGGAATGATCAAGGACCCTATTACCTTGCGTCCTGAGGCGAGTATCGGAGAAGCGCTTGATATCATGCGCGAAAACAAAATTGGTGGGATTCCAATTACTGATGCTTCTGGTAAACTGGTAGGTATTTTAACCAACAGAGACCTTCGTTTTGAAAAGAACCACTCGCGCAAGGCGAAAGATGTGATGACTTCCGAAGGGCTGGTTACTGTAAAGCACGGCACGGACTTAAGCAAGGCCGAAGCCATATTGCAGCAAAACAAGATTGAGAAGCTTCCTGTAGTGGATGACAATGGTATACTCACAGGGCTCATCACTTTTAGAGATATCAAAAAGGTATCAGAACATCCCAATGCTTGCAAGGATGAGTTTGGCCGATTGCGGGTTGGAGCAGCTTTGGGCATTACCCCAGACGTGCTTGACAGGGTAGAAGCATTGGTAAAAGCGGGAGTAGATGTAGTAGCACTTGACTCTGCCCATGGGCATTCAAAAGGAGTGCTTGACTGCCTCAAGATGGTAAAGCAAGCCTACCCCAAATTGCAAATTATTGGTGGTAACGTAGCCACGGCCGAAGGTGCCAAGGCACTGGCCGACGCCGGTGCAGATGCTGTTAAAGTAGGAGTAGGGCCTGGTTCTATTTGTACTACAAGGGTAATTGCAGGTATCGGAGTTCCACAACTTTCAGCCATTATGGATGCCGTAAGCGTGCTTAAGGAACGCGGCATTCCGGTAGTAGCCGACGGTGGTATTCGCTATACTGGTGATATTGTAAAAGCTCTGGTGGCTGGTGCCAATACTATTATGGCAGGATCACTTTTTGCAGGTGTTGACGAAGCTCCGGGCGAGACCGTGATTTATGAAGGAAGGAAGTTCAAAACGTACCGTGGAATGGGATCCATTGAGGCTATGAAACAAGGCTCAGGCGACCGTTACTTCCAGGATCCTGAAGAAGAAATTAAGAAGCTGGTTCCTGAAGGAATTGTAGGACGAGTACCCTATAAAGGCACTTTGGCAGAAGTAATGTATCAATACATTGGTGGTCTTAAGGCCGGAATGGGATACTGCGGATCTATGACCATTGATCAACTACAAGAAAAGGCCCGCTTCGTGAAAATTACGCCTGCCGCTGTTAGAGAAAGCCATCCTCATGATATAGCCATTACTAAAGAAGCACCAAACTACAGCCCCAGATAAGGCCATGGCCAAATGAACATCTATGCGATACCAGGTTTAGGAGCTGATGGCCGGGTTTTTAAAAACCTGCATCCTAAACATACACTTTCAATCATTGAGTGGAAACCTGCGGAAGTAGATGAGACTATTGAACATTATGCGCAGCGCATGGCGGCTGACATTGATACTTCAGAACCTTTTATTTTATTAGGGCTGAGTTTCGGTGGTGTTATGGCCCAGGAGGTAGTCCAGTTTGTAAAGCCCCAGAAACTCATTCTGTTGTCAAGCATCGCGCACCAGGAAGAATTGCAGGATCTTTTTAAGCTGGTACACAAATCCGGTGTATTGAATTTATGGCCTCATAATTTTTATAAACCTCCTGTGGCATTGTGCAAATGGTACTTTGGTACCGATGATTCTGAGTTGGTAAGAACCATTTTACACGATTCCGATACAGAACTTATTAAGTGGAGCGTGCTTAAGTTGATGGCTTGGCAAAAAAAGCCAAATGATATACCTACACTGCGCGTTCATGGCACAAATGATCGCTTACTGCATTATCACGAATCGGCTTTCCCCATAGAAGGTGGTACACATTTTATGGTAGTAGACCGTGCAGCTGAAATAACAGCATGGATGGATGCCAATACATAACCAGTACCCGAATAAGGAAACTGCTTCTTAAAAATTGAATAAAAGGAGATTTTGGAACTGAATATTTTTAGTGACGACCATTTTATGCGGAAGGCCTACAACCTGGCCCTACAGGCTTTTGATGAGGACGAAGTACCTGTTGGAGCAGTGGTGGTTTGTGAGAATAGAATTATAGGAACAGGTTACAATCAGGTAGAACGGCTTAAAGATGTGACAGCCCATGCTGAAATGATTGCCATAACGGCTGCTTGCGAATACCTTGGCGCCAAATACCTTCCTGACTGTACACTGTACGTTACACTTGAGCCTTGTGCAATGTGTGCGGGAGTAATTCATTGGTCTCAGGTTTCAAAACTTGTTTACGGTGCTTCTGATCCTAAAAAGGGCTTTTCTCGCTACCAGCCACCCATGCTTATTGATAAAGTACAAGTTGAAAACGGGTTGATGTCTGAGGACTGTGCTTTATTGCTCAAAGAGTTCTTTGCCAGGAAGCGTTCTTAGGCCTCCCTTATTTCCGAACAGGAAAAGCTTATTTTGGGCCTGATTCCATGAGCAGTCAATTACTTTCCATTATCATTCCCGCCTATAACGAAGAGCGCACTATCGTTGCGCTCCTTCAAAAAGTGGTGAGTGTTGAGCTCCCTCAAGGCCTTTCAAGGGAGTTGCTGGTAATAAATGATTTTTCGCAAGACCGTACAGAAGAAGTAGTGAAGCAGTTTATGAAAGAACATCCTGATGTTTCCCTTTCATTTTATAGCCACTCAAAAAACAAAGGCAAAGGAGCAGCATTGCATACTGGGATTAAAGAAGCAAAGGGCGATTATCTACTCATTCAGGACGCCGATCTGGAGTATGATCCGGAAGAGTATACGCGTCTTTTGAAGCCCATGCTCAACGGCTTTGCCGATGTGGTATATGGCTCCCGTTTTATGGGAAGTGAGCCGCATAGAATTCTGTTCTTTTGGCATTCCATTGGCAACAAGTTTCTCACCTTTTTGTCCAACGTCTTTACCAATCTCAATCTCACCGATATGGAGAGTTGTTACAAACTCTTTAAGGCTGACATTATCAAACCCCTTAGGTTGAAAGAAAAGCGTTTTGGTTTTGAGCCAGAAGTGACGGCAAAAATTGCGCGCATTTCAGGTGTAAGAATCTATGAAGTGGGTATCTCGTATTATGGGCGTACCTACGGAGAAGGCAAGAAGGCTGGATGGAAAGATGGCTTCAGGGCGATTTATTGTATTTTGAAATACGGTCTTTTTAGAAGTTCATGAATTCAGTCAGCATTCCTCAGTCCAGGTGGACTACCCTTGGTAGGGCAATTTTGCTTTTGGGCCTGGCGATAGGAATGATTGGAGCCCTTTACCAGTTTAGCAGTGCAAGAAGTCTATGGCTAGATGAAGCGAAACTGTCTCTGAATATATTGGATAGAAGCTTTGTTGAGTTAATGCAGCCTCTTGATAGGGAGCAGGCAGCGCCCATTGGGTATTTGTGGATTCAAAAAGTCCTTATTTCAATCTTTGGACCAAGTGAAATGAGCTTCCGGCTTTTGTCGCTAGCCTCTTATTTCTTGAGTATTTGGTTGCTATTCACCTTAGCAAAGCAGTGGTTCAACAACCGCTGGATGCACCTAACGTCGGCTATGGCATTTGCTGGCATATATGCCATGGTATATCATGGCTCAGAAGCAAAGCAATACGCTTTTGACGTACTCGTAGTGCTGTTGCTGGTAAAGTATCTTTTGAAAGAGCGCGTATATGAGGCCAGGCAACTGATGTTCACGGCTTTGGTAGGAGTCTTAGGGGTGTTTTGCTCCCATATCAGTGCATTGATTTTGCCTCTCATTGCAATGGCACTCATTTACAAGTATGGAATTAAAAAAAGAGAATGGACCATTCTACTACCCATTATGGCCTGGGCAGGAGCTTTTGGTTTGTTCTATACTTTTTTCGTGAAAGATCACCCCACACAGAATGTGTTGAGCAACTATTGGGCGGCTTATTTTATGCCTGTCAATTTTCTTGGATCGGAACCCTATGAGTTCGTATTCAGAATATTTTGGCGGGAAATCGTAGCTTTTCAAACCGGGTTTGGCCGCACTGCCTACGCGCTGTTACCACTTATTGGATGGGGCATCATCACAAGTCTCAAAAGCAGAAAACTCCTTCCTGTATTCCTGTTTTTAGGTCTTATAGTAGGGCATCTGGTCCTCTCTGCAATGGGTATGTATCCTTTTGCCGGTCGGCTTGCGCTATACCTAAGCCCATGGACAATATTGTTTTTGAGCCTTGGTATCTCTTCAGTTGTACAACTTGTGTTCAGAGATAGAAGTTGGGGCTATACGCTACAAGCCATAGGTATGCTTCTTTTCTTGTACCCAATGCTTTCAAGGCTTCCCATGGAACGAGAAGAGTTGAAATCGGCACTGGCTATCTTACAAGAAAAACAAATTCCGGGTAGGGCCGTTATAGCATATCCTTACTCAAAACCAGCGTTGGAGTTTTATGAGAAAACACAGTATTCCGGGCTTTTTGAAAATGTGAATTACCTGGATCGGAGAGAATCATTTTCGTCTCAAATAGCCTCTCTACGAGGAGAAGACCTGTGGTTTTTAGGAAGCCACTTCCAGTTGAATTCCTACGGTGTTTCGCATGAATTGGAAATAACGAGAGCATTTCAAAAGGAAGGTTTTGAAAGGGTTGATCAATGGTCTTTTCAAGGGGCCGTCTTATACCATCTAAGACGTGTTGAATAGCAGCAACGGCGAATGTTTAAATGCCGATTTCGCTTAGCAGAAAGTGATGGTCACTCCCCGCACTTTTTATAATTTTTGAATCAATGGGCATCACAGCACCGCGTACCATCATATAGTCAAGGCGTGTAATTGGAAAAGGACTAGTGAAGCTATTGGGAAAACTATAGCCGAGACCTAACCGAGTAGCGTTATGAACGTCTACCCAGTTTTTTTCCAACCGCTTAAAAAGTGACTCTGAAGGCATTGTGTTCAAATCGCCTGCCAGCACCATGGCCTCTCCTTCAAAGGTTTTTAAATATTCTTCAAGCTCTTCTACCTGCTGTTTGCGTTGCTGGTAGTTTTTCCATAGCAATGGCACCATTCTATCAGGGTTTTCCACTGCTATGGCAGGGGATGTGAGGTGGGCATTGATCAAAATGAAGGACCGGTCGTATGCCTCTACTCTACAAATGAGAAATACCGGCTTAGTGCCACCAATTACTTTGATATCAGAGATAGGATACTTTGAAAGTATCGCACAGCCAAAGGGTGTTTTACTGGGGATTTTATGTGCGTATGGGTAGTAATTCCATTTACCAAGTTCAGCGTGGTGTCCGTAGCCGTATTCCTGAAGGCAAAGAATATCGGCTTCTGTTTCAATGAGCCTTGTTACATCGGTAGTGGTCTGCAGATTTTTGAAATACACATTGGCGGAAACTATCTTCAGTTTGTTGTAATCTTTCAGCTGTTCCCATTTCGCCTTTCCAAGCTGTTGCCATGAGCTATGTAGTACTAAGGCGCTTAAGGCAATAAAGCAGGTATTACGCCAGAAATGACTTTTAGAGCCAAGGGCTATAAAAAGCAGCAGTGCGCAATACCACCATTTACCAAAATTGAGAGCGAAGCCAATAGGATATACGTGGCTGCCCAACAGCAATATGGCTAGTACAAGTAGAAGAGTAACAAGCAGGAACTTTCTAACTACCCGCAAGAGCTTTAAGGTCTTATAAGTAGTTTGTGGGTTGATATACTACCTTCTTCGGTAAACACCATTACCAGATAGCTGCCGTTTTGCAGGGATGATGCATCTACTACTTGCTTGTTAGTAATGTTTTGTTCCTGAACCACCTGCCCGTTTATGCTTATAATTCTTATGAAAGCCTTGTTGGTTTCTGATTCAAGATTTACGGTGAACAAACCAGAATTAGGGTTAGGGTAGAGGTTCACCTTGCTTTTAACGCTTGGTTGATATACGCCATTTATTACTTCTAAATGTCCGTTCAAATAGCTTACTCCACCGCGCTTTGTACCCAAAACCAAGTCCACCAAACCATCATCATTTACGTCGGCACCAGTAAGTGAAACAAATGCCCCAAAGTCTTTTTGATCTGCAGTTTTGGTTACTTGATTCAACACAATGCTATGGTCGGCTTTAAAGGTGGCGGCTGTAGGGTCAATATCGTCGTAGTAGTACAGGTATCCAAGATTGTCGCCCACTAAAAGTTCCAATTTACCATCATCATCTACATCTGCTACCAGCGGTGATGCAAAACCCACTCCTGAGTAGCCTACTTCAACCCCTCCCCAATTATCAGTGATAAGTTCCAATGTGTCCGTTTTCCATTGAAAGTAGGAAATGGTGCCATTTACATCTCCAAGAATAAGATCGTTTTTACCATCACCACTTACGTCAACCACACAGGCTTGTGCCATACCACTTACCTTGGCTTCTTTAAAAAAGCTTGAAGCAAATGAGAAGCTGGCAGCTTTATCAGGACCATTGGCATTTGAATAGTGAATAACTCGACCTTTTTCAGTACCAAGAAGTAAATCCACGGTACCGTTATTGTCAGCATCACCAAAGGCAGGAGAAAAGTAGGGAAGCTTTCTATCCGTTAGGCTTAAGTAATCATCATCAATTAATTTATAAACCGGCCTCTTTGCTGAACCAACGTTTTCCAATTGAGCCAGTCGGTAATACGCCTTGTCATATTCAAAATTGGTATATGGAGTAGGTGATGCCACAAAAAGATCCTGATCACCATCACCGTCATAATCAAACAGCGCCGGATAAGTGTATTCACCAAATTCAATGGTTTCGCCCTGAATAAAGTCTTTTTGTTGCAGCTTAAAGTCTGGTTTGTTATTAGCTCCCGCATTCGTGTAGGCCCAGGTGTTTTGTACTATGAAGTTTTCTTCTTGCGAAGAAGGTGCTGCTACTAAGTCATTGACCTTGTCAAAATTGATATCCAGGTAATGCAGAGATGGAAACAAGTCTACATCCATGGGGTCATTGACAGGGTATTTTACAATGGCTTTGTGAATGGTGTCTCTGTTGTGAGAGTTGTCAGATTTGGCATTTACTGCTACTACCGCTGTTGGATATGACACATCACTCAGCATTAAGTCCATGTCGTTGTCAGCATCTATATCAAGAGCCAACAAGTTTGAGCCCGCATGTCTTCCTTTTCCCTTTTTAAACAGAAAGCAACTTGTATTAAATACCAGATCATTGGTAGAGTCATTTTCCTGAAAGCGCCCCCAACAATAGGTGGATACCTTAAAATTGAAACTGTCTTTATGGTTGTATTCTTCTTTAGTCATGTTCTTATAAAAAGTCACATTTCCTCCAGTAGGATCAAATGACATGATGTCGATATCGCCGTCAAAATCGATATCCTCAATAGCAGGCACATCTGCCGGCGACACAAACATGGGAGTTAGCGTATTGAGATCACTATCAAAATGTTCCAGGTCATCGTTGTAGAGTTTAAATGCAAGTTTCCCATTGTCACTTACATTTTTGTACACCATTACCCCGCCTATGTTATTGGCAGTAAAAAGGTCGCCCTTTCCATCTCCATTAAAATCCCTTACAATGAGCCAGGAAAATAACTGTGGAAAGAAGGCCTCGTACTCAGGTGCATAGTCAAAATGAGGATCTGACTTGTCACCATTTCCAAGAAAGGTCATTACATGATAATCTTCATTATCCATTACCACAATGTCCTGTATGCCATCGCGGTTCAAGTCTACGTTGCTAAAGCGAGGCTTATGAAAGCCTCCTGTAAAGGCTGTAAATGACGTGTCGGAGTTAATGCAAAAGCCTGGACCGGCAGTTTGCTGAAAGAAAAAAGTAGTGTCTTGCGCCCCAGCCAGACTACTTAAAAATAGGATGCTAAAAAGAAGATAGTTTTTTCGCATTAGTGGGATTTTAAGCTAAGATACGTTATTCGCTCAAGCTGCTAAATTGAGAAAGGCCTGAACTTGAATATTCATTAATTAAAGATTCCAAATTGGATACCTTTGGGCCAAAATACAAGCATTGAGCAAGGAGTTCACAATTCTGGTAACAAATGATGATGGGATTACGGCCCCAGGTATAAAAGCACTGGTAGAAGTGGTAAGACCCCTGGGAAAGGTAATCGTGGTGGCACCCGACAGCCCTCAGTCCGGCATGGGACACGCGGTAACCATAACAAGACCCATTCGACTAGAGAAACTTGAGATGTTTGAAGGCATTGAAAGCTATCAATGCTCTGGAACACCTGCTGATTGTGTAAAGCTGGCCGTGGATCAGGTATTACATCACAAACCTGATTTAGTTGTTTCAGGAATCAATCATGGTTCTAATGCCTCTATCAACGTGTTGTACTCCGGTACAATGTCGGCCGCAATTGAAGGTGCCATTGAAGGCATCCCCGCCATTGGCTTTTCACTTACCGATTATGCCAGAGATGCCGATTTTGGACCCGGTTTGCCTTTTATTAAACAAATTGTGGAGCAGGTAATAGCCAATGGTTTACCTGAAGGAGTGCTGCTTAACGTGAACATTCCCACACCCGAAGGTGAAGTTAAAGGCATCAGGGTTTGCAGACAGGCAAAGGCTAAATGGGAAGAGAATTTTGCTGAAAGAGAAGATCCCCATGGAAGGCCTTACTACTGGATGGTGGGCATTTTTAAAGACCACGATGGAGCGCCTGATACCGATCTTACAGCTCTTAATGAAGGTTACGTTTCAGTAGTTCCTACATTATTTGATTTAACAGCACATCAATTCATGGCTGACTTAAAATCCTGGAATCTAAATGAATAAAACTGAACTGAAGAAACTCCTGACCGCCACCCTGTACGCAGGGCTTATCCCATTATTTGGACTGTCAGTTTTCTATTTCATCAAGTTTTCAAGTACTAATGTTACGGAGTACTTTAAAACCCTTCAAGCACATGGACTCATTGCACCTGTGATTAGCTTGTCATTATTGCCCAATATCCTGTTGTTTTTCAGGTACCTCAACAGAAATAAGTACAGAGAAGGTTATGGAGTCATTTTTGCGCTATTGCTCTGGGGCTCAATTATCGTCTACTACAAGATAATCTTATAAATGCGGTACTACCTCATTGCCGGAGAAGCGTCTGGTGATTTGCATGGTGCCAACTTAGCTCGTGAGATCATCCGTCAGGATCCCGATGCCGACATAAGGTTTTGGGGGGGAGATAATATGGCTGAGGTAATTGGTCATCAACCTGTAAAACATATAAGAGACCTGGCCTTTATGGGCTTTGTTGAAATTCTCATGAATTTGAGAGTGGTGTTAGGGAATATAAAATGGTGTAAAGCCGATATAGAAAGGTTTGCACCTGATGTCCTGGTGTTTGTAGACTACCCTGGTTTTAATCTTAGAATCGCCGAGTTTGGACATAAGCTTGGAATTAAAATGGCCTATTACATTTCGCCTCAGCTATGGGCTTGGAAGGCCGGAAGGGTGAAGAAGATTAAGGCCTGGATACATGAGATGATTTGCATACTTCCATTCGAAGTGGAATGGTATAAAAAGCATGATGTTGAAGTGAAGTATGTTGGGCATCCCTTGCTTGATGTGGTGCGCCAACTCGAAACAAAAGGAAATAAGGCCACTTTTGAGAAGGCCCCGATAGCTATAGTACCTGGTAGTAGAAAGCAGGAGATATCTAAAATGCTGCCTGTCATGCTGCAGGCTGCAAGCCACTTTCCGGAAGAGCAATTTGTAGTGACCGGAGCACCAGCTGTACCCAGGGAGTTTTACGAACCCTATTTGTCCGATGCAGAAAATATTCAATTGGTTTTTGGACAAACCCATGAGCTGATGTTGGCGGCTAAAGCAGCCATGGTAACTTCAGGTACCGCAACCTTGGAAACGGCTCTATTCAATACTCCTGAAGTAGTTTGTTATAAGGGGAGCAGCATTAGTGTGTGGTTGGCTAAAAAACTCATTAAGGTAAAGTACATCTCTTTAGTGAATCTTATCCTGGATTATAAACTTGTAGAAGAACTTATTCAGAGTGACTTTGAGGAGAAGCGTCTGGCCGCGGAGCTTAGGAGCATCCTGTTTGAAAACAAAGGAGAGCAGATTTTAGAAGGCTACAAAGCTCTGCGCACCAAGTTGGGAGAACACGGTGCTTCAAAAAGGGCCGCAGAGCATGTAGTAGGGTTGGCAAACCCTGCATACTAACACAATCAAATAAATTGTGCATTTTGCAGATCTAAACTGCGTTAGTTCATGAAATTTTCCTTCCAATTCATTGCCTTATTGGCAAGTTCTGCATTTGTATTTGGTTCCTGTTCAAAAGTTGAAGACACTGATGATATAGCTTCATTAGTGGTAGGTACCTATGTTGGCGATGCTGCTGATAAGTTTACCTCAGAAAAAGAGCTTAAAGTAGAGATTACACGTATCGGTGATACCCAAATCTCCATTGAACCTTTGGATGAAAACACTGTTAACAGCCAATTCAATATTTCCCTTGTTAGAGACGGGAATGTTTTGCGTCAATCTGAAGCAACAACCGGTGTGACTTTTGAAGCACGTGTTTCTAAAAAGTCCATCCCTATGAGTTTCAGTGTAGAAGCACCGTTTCAGTCTTTTGACGGAAGGTTGCAATAGGATCGACTTAAAAAAAGCAAAACGTATTTCTTTTTTTATACCTTGTGGACTTCTAAGAGTTCAAGGTATGAGAGATGTTTACAAAATTGCGATGGCATTCGCCTGTGCATTAGTGGCTTTTAATTCATATGGCCAAAGCTGCACCGCCAAAATAAAGCCCACAAGTTCCAGTATTTGCCCGGGAGTCCCTTCCCAACTGTTGGTCTTGGTACAGGATACAAGCGGAGATTCTTCGCTTACCACTGAGTACGACGCCTATTACCAACAGCGAGGCAACATGTTCAACATTGTAGCCAAGGAAGATATTGTGGTTACGGGTTTTGATATGAATTGTCAGGATACCACGCAGGACTTCGCTGTGTATTACAAAAAAGGAGCCTTTGAAGGTGATGAACGTGATTCATCGAATTGGACATCACTGGGACGGGCCAAACCGGTTATGGGAAATGGTTTTGATACAGCGACTCATATCCCGCTGCAAGTATCCGTGCGTATTTCAAAGGGTGATACAGCAGGGTTCTATATTTCCTCTACCACTCAGGCCTATGTGTACTATGGAATAGGAGTGGCGCAGGGAGCTGTATTTAAGCAGGATAAAAGCATGCAGATTCTGGAAGGAATAGGTCTTGACTGGCCTTTTACCGGAAGTTCTACAGGAGCCATATTTACACCACGTATATGGAATGGAACCGTGCATTACCACCGGGCATCGGAAGTGAAATACTCTTGGAGCACAAAGGATACTACACCTACGACAGATGTGACCATTTACAAGAAGACACCGGTTTATGTAACCATAACCAAAGGAAGTTGCACTGCCTACGATACACTTGACCTTGACCTTTCTGAGCAGATCACCTTTGGCCTGGGTAATGATACCATAGTTTGCTCTGGTAGTTCAGTAAAGCTTGACGGTGGCAAGTTTGCCGGGGGAAAAGTTACCTGGAAACCTGGCAATACCACGGGTCGCTATAAAACGATTACAAAACCGGGCAGGGTTTCGGCATTTTTGACAAGTGCGCATGGCTGTAGGTACTATGATACCTTGTATGTAACCGAAGTAAGCTCACCGTCTGTAAATCTGGGGAAAGATTTCAATCTCTGTCCTGATGATACGGTAGAACTGGATGCCGGCGGTTTTCCTTCAGGCACCATTGTTTGGAGTACCAATGAAACAACACAAAAGATTAAAATAAGCACACCTGGAAAGTATACGGCAACAGTAACCGATTCAGGTTGTGTAACTGTGGCCGAAGTAAATGTAGGGAGTGCTCAAAACCTTATGGTGGCACTGGGAAATGACGTTGAAGTTTGTGAAGGCGATACGGTCACCTTAGTCAATGGCAATCATAGCCCTGATCTGTCTTACGAATGGTCTACCACGCACGTAGGTAGTAGTTTGGATATTTATGGTTCAGGAACCTACAGTGTAATTGCTACAGATACCAACGGTTGTACAGGTTTTGATACATTGGTAGCATTTTACCATAACAACCCCGTGCCAGGGCTTGGCGGTGTTTTAGAAGCGTGTAAGGGAGATACAGTGAAATTGGATGCCGGAATGCATGGTAGCAATACCACCTGGGCCTGGAGTACAAGCGAAAGCACTCAAACCATTGAAGTCACAAAGACTGATATATACAGCGTAACTGTAGTGGACTCTTTTGGATGTACTACTACAGAAGATCTTGATATGACTTTTAGAAAACTGCCTTTTGTAAATCTGGGATTGAAGCAAAGTTTCTGTGATGGCGACTCTGCAAAACTCGATGCCGGTTTTGACGATGGATATACCACCTACAAATGGAGCAATGGTGCCAGCGATAAGGTGATTTATGCGAAGAGAACCGGGACTTTTGAAGTAACTGTTACCGATTCATTTGGCTGCAAAAGGTCTGATGACGTTGATATTACCGTATTTGATATTCCTGTGCTAAACCTGGGAGCCGATACAGCCATTTGTAAAGGAACCATGCTTACGCTTGATGCAGGAACACACGCCATTACAAAGTGGAGTACATCTGATAAAACCAGAACAATCACTGTATCAGCAGGAACCTATTCTGTACAGGTGTCAAACGCCTTTGGCTGCCAAAACACTGATGAAATTGAAATAACAGAAACCGATGTTCCAGTGGCTTCCTTTAGCGCTTCAGATGTAGGCGGTCAAAATGTATCATTTACCAACAACAGTACCAATGGCGATAGCTATTCCTGGGATTTTGGTGATGGCAGCGCTCTTTCTACTGAAGAATCGCCTAGTCACTGGTATAAGAAAGATACTGTGTATACGGTAGAGCTTTCAGTGACTAATAAATGTGGAACTACCAAAACAACCGAAACAGTAACGGTACTGCCCAGTGGAATTGGAACGCCAAATCAACCCCAACTTACCTTGTATCCAAATCCAAGTAAAGGATGGTTGGTACTTGATATGAGCGAGTTAAATTCAAATGCCAACGTGAATCTTTATGATATGAATGGCAAGCAAGTACAGTTGCAACTAAACAACCTCGGTAATGGTCGGATAGAATTGCAATTGCCTGCATCAAGTACCTCAGGGATGTACTTACTGTCTGTAAAGACTGAGAATGCGATTTACAATCACAAGGTGTTGGTGGAGATGTAGACAATGTTTCATGAAAAGTTAGAAAGGGAGCTCTTGAGCCCCCTTTTTTATGACCTATACTTTAAGGCTTGAATGACGGAGAAGTGGACAGTGCTTCCGAGGAGTACATAGGTCTCTTCCAAGGGAAATTCAGGTACAGACCATGAGACGATGACTTTATGGGACAGTAGTATTTACCGATCTGAATGAGCCGGAGTTGAGTAAAATGTAGTCTTTACATCGGTTTCACCAAGGATGCTAGACTTGTTAATGCTGGGGGAATGCAAAGCGAGAATGGCACAGTTCCTTAAAAGTAGAGGCATTAAAAAAGCCCGACCATTGAAGCCGGGCTTTTCTATTTCTGGTAAATGTATTTTAATGCAACTCTACATTCTGGTAAATAACTGTTGAACCATTCAATACGATTCTGGCCAAGTACATTCCAGAGCTTAAACCTAGTTGTTGAGCATTTAAGTCCGTTTGCACTTTTCCAAAGGCATCTTTTCTTTGGTACCTGAATCCTACTTCGCTTCCCGTGATGTCTAAAAGACTGATACTTACATCGCTGGCTTTTTCAAGGTCCAGCTCTATTCGCAGATTCTCGGTAAACGGGTTCGGGTATACTGAAACCGACCTTAGTCCATTTGGAAGTTCTTCAATTCCAATAAGGTCTACAAAAATGGAATCAGTATGTGTATCAGAACAGCCGGCTGCATTGGTTACCGTTAGGCTCACAACTGCCCATCCTTCAGTAATGCTATAGCTATGTGCTGCATCTTTTTCGTCGGCGGTGTTTCCGTCCATAAAATCCCACTCATAACTGTCTTCATCCTGAGCATCGGCACTTACACTTACATCTCTACCGTCTACTGTAATGCTAAATTTGGCATTGGGCAGAGGGTTTATTGTATAAGAACGTGTTAGTGAGTCTTTACAGCCCAGGTTGCTTCCTACCAGTTTTACATCATAATCTCCATCAGAACTGTATTGGTGTATCACTGTTTTTTGGTTGCTGGTATTGCTGTTTCCATCGCCGAAATACCAGAAAAGATCAGGAGCGTTTGCTGAACCTGATTCAAAACTGATGTCTTTTCCTGCGCAAAGAGCATCTTCAGTATTGAAAGAAATCACTGGTGGTTCTACAGCGCTTACAATCTGTTCAATTGAGTCTTTGCAAAAGCCCTCATTGACAACAACCAATTTTACTGTATAGTCACCGCTGGTTAAATAGGTGTTTTTGGGCTTTTTCTTAGTGGATGTTTTTCCATTGCCAAAGCTCCAAACTCTGGTGTCGGCACTATCACTTAAATCTTCAAAAGCTACATCCTGCAATACGCAATTTCCATCAACGCTCATTTTGGGCACAGGGTTGGATATTACGAGCACAGGCACTTTGCTCGAATCCGTACAATTGTCGGCATTGGTTTCGGTCACTTTTACTGAGCCATTTCCCGGTACCGTCCATTTTACATCAATAGTATTTGTTCCTGCACCCTGAACAATAGTACCTCCGGTAACCGTCCAGGCATAAGTGTTGCCACTGGTTAAGGCTGTGCTGTAATTAGTGCTTTCATCCATGCAGAGCAAACCATTTCCTGATGCAAGGGTAGTAGGGCTGCCATTTACCTGCACAAAGGTGGTGTCAAGAATAGAGCACCCTGTAGAATCTATAGTTTGTTTTAGATAATAGGTAGTGCTGGCACTTGGGTTTACAGTAGGTTGGGCGCTATTGGAAGAGAGACCCGCAGGCGAGCTGCTCCAGCTGTACACATAATCATCTATGTAGGTACTTCCAATGGTGGTGCTTTCACCTTCACATATTTCCTGGTCAACACCCGCCGTTTTCTGTGGAAGAACATTCACGTCCACCACTACGGTATCCTTATCCGTACAACCCGTAGTCTTTCGCACCACCTGTAAATAGTAGGTTTCTTGTGTGGTAGGTTGTACATAAATCCTGGCTACCGCAGCAATAGGTGTGCTTGAACTCTTGCTGGTCCAGCTATAACTGTATCCTGCCTGCCCTGAAGCTCCAATGCTTACAGAGTCTCCTATACAAATGGCTTTATCCTTTCCTGCATAAGTAGGAGGTAGGGGATTGATGGCCCTGGCCACGGAGGTACTGTCATTGCCTGTAAAAGCATCTGAAGTACTATTGGGAACATCAGTCCATACCAGTACTACTGGGCTTGTATTCCCAGTAAAATAGAAACTACCTAAGGTAACGGTATCCGTTTCCTGTGTTTTTAAAGTGCCCGACCAGCTGTAGGCTGTTTGTAGCTTGCCGTCAACTCGCCAATTTATGGCTGCGCTTGTAAGGTCGTTGCTACCGTAGTTTTTGAGTACTGTTTTCACATCCACTTTACCCGCACAGGTTGCCAGGTTGGGAGACGCAATGGAGAATACTCCAGCATCATTGGGTCTTGGAGTAAATTCGTCGGCTCCTATATCAGGATTGCTGGATCTCAACTCACCGTCGTAATCGGTATTTATTCCTGGTATGGCAATCCCAGCGCCGTTTAGTGAACTGTTAGTGGTATGCAGGTCAAACTTGGCTGTAAAGGCAGGTTGCTGGTTAAGTGAAGCAGAGTCTTGTCCTGAGTTGCTTTTGTAATTGCCAAACGTATTGTAGTTTTTACCATTCCAGTACACGAACTTACTGCCGCGCACATACAGGTTGTTGTAATTACTCTCGCTAATGAAATCTTTGTCTTCAATAATGTAGGCAGTACCGGCCGACATGGCAATATTGTTGTTAAGAAGACTAATAGCGCCGCTCTTGGTGGTGCTGGTAGCAATGGCCGAATTGGAAGTGGACGTACCACGAACCCGAATGCTGTTGAAAGCAATTTGATGTTGGGCCATTCCGTCGATGTAAATGCCAATGCCTTCCTTCTTGTCAATAAAGTTGTTAGACGTTCTTCCCGGACTGGATTTACGAGCCTGGCAATCTTCGTAGAGTATGCCATATTCTGTATTTCTATCGCGGAACATGTTTTTGCTCACGTTTACATTACTGTCGCAATCCTGCAAGTGGATATCAAAATTGCCTGTGGCTGCTGATATCACATCTCTGAAGGTGTTGTTACGTATAATTACACCGTCGTTATAACCAATAAGAACAGCGCTGTTGTAGGCACTATCAAAGGTGTTTCCTTCTACCACCGTACCTGTTTCATGGTTGTTGGAGAGCCCAAGAAACTGCATGTTATAGCTACCGTAAATGATTCTGTTGTTGCGGAAAACATTCCCCGTATCAAGACCAACTGTTGACCAAATGTTGACGCCATCTAGGTTGACACCAGTAGCTACGGTACCAATCATTTGGCAGTTCTCAAAGGTGTTTTTATGTGATCCGTTGAGGATATGGATCACCTGAGCAAAGTTGTTGGTTCCCGTTCGGCGCATTGTAATGCCTCTAAAGGTTACATAATCGCCTCCGTTGAGCTGCACGGCCGCGTTGTTGGTTCCCGTAGCCGTTGTTGAAGGTAGGGTAATTACCACCTTGGAGCTGTCTTTACTAGTACTTTGGAAGGTGATAGGGTTACTGGCACCCATTCCATCCAGCTGCACCAGGGTCAACTGTTCCTGGTACACACCGTCGGCAACATTAAAAGTAACAGGGCCGCAAATACCGCGGGAAGTCATATCAGTAATCGCATCATTAAACGAGCGATAATCATTACTGCTACCTAAGCCTAGCGTATAAGTTCCGCTGAGCCCAGCTTTCCGTGAAATCAGGAGTGTGTCATTTATCGTTTTTCCGTCTGCCTTGTTGTTAGGCTTTGAAGTCCATACCTTAAAGGTGTATTGTGTATTGGAAGCGAACGTAAAGGCTCCTAATTTGATGGAAGCCGAAGATTGACCCGGGGCTACTTTACCTGTCCAGCTACTGCCCGTTTGTGACACGCCGTTTACTGACCAATTGATGGTAAGACTGGTGAGCGTATCGACACCAAAGTTTTGGAAGGTTACTTTAACATCCTGAGAGCCCGCGCAGAAAGCCGCAGGACTGTCAATTTTGGCAATTCCTGCATCCACATTCGCCGGAAAGAACTCATCTGCACCTATATCGGGGCTGGTGGTACTTCGTGTATCGCCATCAATATCATCGGTAACTGCTGCATATGGTGTTGCCTTACCATTGAGACTAATATTGGATACGTGCTGGTCGTCGTAGCTATTGAAACCAGGGTTCACATCTACTGAGTGACTGTCTTTTTTTGAAATGGTTTTCCATGCGGCAAAGCTGTTGTAATCAGTACCGCCCCATTTACTGAATTTACTCCCAGTGGCGTAACAATCGTTGTAATCTACTTTTACAATATCGGCGGTGTTGGAGCCTGGTACATTGTACACATAGCCTCCACCTGTATTGGCCAATATGTTGTTTACCAAATTGATGTTGGTATTGGTGTAGTTGGCGTAATGGTAATAGCTACTTCCGTCCTTCAAGGAGTTGGTTACCAGTATATTGTTGTAGTAGAAATCTACAAAACGGCAATTGTATACAGCAAGGCCCGTACAGGAACCGGTACCACCACCGTTCATGATCCAGTTGTTATTCACTCTGGTAGGATTGGCTGCGGTACTTGTGGTGTTGGCCAGAATAATGGCCCGTACTACTTGTCCATTGGTTGCCAACATGTAGATTTTGTTCTTATTGATGAGCATGCCCGGCGAACTTTCGATACGACAACCGTAAGAAGTGTAGTGGCCTGTAGAAGGACCAAAATCCCCCATATTGAAGGTGTTGCCAGTAATCTCTAAACTGCTTTGTTGGGTCATGTAAACGCCCGAAGAACCACTTGTATCAATCACGTTGCCAATGATTCGGTTGGCCGTGCATGACACTGCTCCATAGATACCGTTATAGCCGTAAATCATCTTGTTGTTTATGATTTCGGTGCTATCACTGTTTCCGGCAAAATGAATAATGGAGCCTGGGCCGTAGTTAAAACCAGTGCTGGAGTTACTTGGTACTTTTCTACCCTTAAGCCAGCAGTTGGTAATGCTTATTTTATCACAATTGGCATTGAGCTCGATCACACTTGAATAAGTGCCGTTTCCAGTTCGTAGCATGCCAATTTGGTTAAACTTAACATATTGGGCACCGTTGAAGGCCACTACATAATCAGCACCAGCAATAGTACCCGATGCTACCTCAAGCAAGCATTGCGTACTGTCTTTACCTTTTGACTGAAAGGTAATGGTATTGGTATAGGAAGCTCCGCTAATTGACTGGATGTACAACTGCTCCTTGTATACGGTATCATAGACTGTAAAGACTACCGGACCGCTAATGCCCGAACCTTGTGCGGTACCACCATCTGTTCTGGTACCCGATCGCATGTCCGTAATGGCAGAAGTCCAGTTTCTGTAGTTGCTACTGCTGGCAGACTGTGTCGGGTCAATCGTATAATTACCACTTAACTGTGCCAAAGCAGAATAAGAGGTGATCAATAATAAGCCCAATACCCATGCATACTTAGAATGGGGAGTTTGGTAAAGTTTCGTTCTCATAGTTTTTGTGATAAGTCCTTGAACTTTGCAAGTTAACATTATTTAAGCTTCAAGAAAAAAGCAGTTTTAAGTAAGAACGGAGGGATTCTAAGTTGCTCTGATATCCGGTTTTACAACGGGAAGAACAGGGAGTGTGAACAACAAAACCAGCCCCGTAAAGGGGCTGGCAATTGAATAGGAAGAGTACCACTCTGTGTGTTAATGCTGAATTACAAGCACTTCTTCCAGTGCAGTGGTTCCGTCATTTACAGAGAATATGTAAGTGCCAGCACTTAATTCAGATACGTCGATGGTAAAGCCCTTGTCTGCATTAGAACCTCTAAAGGATCGTTCTTTGAGTATTCGTCCTTTAAGGTCGTAGATCTTCACCTCAAGAATTTTTCCTTCCGAATCTTCCGTTTCAAACTGAACATAGGTGTTGGCAGGGTTTGGCATCAGTTCAAGGGTGAATGACGTAGGTTCAATTTCATCCATTCCTGTAAGTTCCTTTTTCCATCTGTTGCCACCACTAGGAGGCGTTGTTGGAAACTCTACTTCCCCATCCAGGCCGGGCTGTCCGGGTTTGCCATTGTAGCCATCTCTTGGGCGTTCAGCAGAAGTCGAAGTCCCGGTTCCGCTACTGCCGCAAGCCGTTTCCACGTCACCCACACCACCGGTGAAAGTCTTGGTACCTAAGTCGTAATGGATGATGTATCCGTTAATGTCCCATTCTATGTAGGAATTGGCAACTCTGGAAGAAGCAGGCAAGCTGTTGGAAGCTATTTTGGCCCAATCCCCATTCAGTGCAGTACTCGTAAAATCACAAAAATGGGTGGGGGCTCTAAAGGTGCCAACTCCTGGTGCGGTACATGAACCCGAGGTTCCAAGGTCTACATACCAGGCATACAAACCCTCCGGGGTTTTAAGGCAGTAGCTGCTTGAGCTAATACCGGGCATCAGGCTTAGATCAGGTTGGGTGTATTTGAAATTGCCGCCGCCCAGGTCTTCCACTTTGGTCATAATACTTAAAAGCCACATACCATCATTGCATCTGGAGCAGTTTATCATGTGGCAGGTATTGTCGTGGCGATCAACCCGCTCACCGTAGGTTACAATACCTGTTTTGCAAGGACATGGTATTGTGTTGGGCACACAACCGTCCACGGGAATACCGTTTGATAGCGGTGGAGTCATTTCAGTTGAAGACCATTTGTAGGCCCATTGGTTTCCTGAGTCGTATTCCCAAAGCCCGTGTTTGGAGCCAAGTGAAATTCCGGATCCTCCATTGCCCCCCTTGGTAAGAATATTACCCTTGGTAAAATTAGAAGCGCTATTGAACAGCATCCAAACGCTTCCGCCGTCGCCTCCATTTCCGCCATCACCGCCATCGCCTCCATTACCGGGAGTGCCATGGCCGCCACCGCCGGCGGGAGAGATGAAGTTGCCACTACCGCAGCTTCCGTTGGCTCCGTCGCCACCTGCACCACCGTTGCCACCATCGCCTACAGCATCGAAGCCAGAAGTACCCGCAGCGCCAGATGTATTGATGAGGACACCTGTTTGGGTAGATGCATCCACAGTGCAGGCTTTTATATATACCATGCCTCCGCCAAGGCCACCGTTGCCACCGGCACCGCCATGGCTTCCAGGGGCTGGAGCATCTCCGCTAAGGCCATCGGTGCCCATTGAGAAAACTCCATCACCGCCGCCTGCGCCACCATGACCGCCTGCGCCTGGTCCTTGTCCACTGGCGCCTTCGGCACCACCTCTGCCAAAGTTCATAGTAAGTGTACTAAAGCTTGCTTGTGAGAAAGTATGACTGTGTGGCGTAACTTCTTCGCCGTCCAGACTGTTTCCTCCACAACCTCCATTATATCCCGTTTTTAGGTCGCATGTAACGCCTGATGCCGTTATGGCCGGTGCAAAGCCTCCTTGGTGATTAAAACTGGGCCAGGCGGATCCACCCGTAGCTGAATTACCGTCTTTGTACGCTGCATCTGCTTGTCCGGGCAGGTCAGTAATGGCAAGTGCACCGAGACCACCCGCCTGCCCCAAATAACCGGCTTGTCCTTTGCCAACGGTGCTAATTATGCCGCCGTTGAACGTTAAGGTATTCTCACATAAAAATGCCAGAATGCCTCCGGTACCAGACACAGGGTCCCATTGATGACAAGTTAAAGTTCCACCTGGGTTGAGAGTAACATTTTCCCATTGAGGAACTCTGAACACTTGCACATATCCTGTTGATTTGTCGCCGATGGCTACATTAGGAACAGGAGCTTCGGTCCGCCAGCAAGTGGCTGTAATGGTAGAAGTTGAGCCATGGCTTGTAGTGCTCACTACTTCCGCAACGTCATAGTTTCTTCCGCTCTGTTCCATATCAACTATAATAATCAGATCAGAAGGGGCCAGTGCGGCGGAAATGTCTGTTGCACAGGTAATGCTAAGGGTGTTTACATAGATACTTGGGCCTCCGGTGCTGGTGTTGTAGTAAAAGGTGACCTTACTTCTTACGTTGTCAGTGTACTCCGTGGTGTTCACCGTTTTTGGGCCATCGTTTCCGGAGCCGTAGGAAGCCCAGGTATTGATACTTATGGCCATTAGCGAGGCCAAAAGAATAAAGTTTTTAAGGGTTACTAGTTTCATAGATGTGATGTTTCATAATGAGTTATTGAGAAGTGATTTGAGGAGAAATGAGACCGCCACTTTGTGTTGGTGACTTACACATTTCAACCATGAGTACTGGCCAATGCTCGGGGTAAACTTCTTACCTAAATGGAGGATGTAGATGCGCTGCTGAGCCAGTGCACGAGGGGAAGGGATAAGTGGGAAGCCTTTTTGATCAAATGGCCTCAGTGCGTGCCGGGATTATTGCCCGAAAGCTTCTAGAAAGTCTCTTTTACGACGTTTAGAAACATCGGCGATGCTGTTGTCGCTCAGTATTACATGGCCTCCATCGCCACGTACATAACTCTTTACATGTTGTAGGTTCACTATGAAGGAGTGATGAGTTCTAATGAATAGCCCTGCGGGCAGTGCTTTTTCATAGAGTTTTAAGTGATTGGTACTTAAACTCTCTTTGCCCGATACTCTGGAAATGCGGGTGTAATTTCTGTCTGCCTGCAGCTTAATGACATCGTTCATGGAAATAAATTCCAGTCCTTCTTTGGTAGGTACTACCAGCTTCTGATGGATGGCTTGCTGTGCCTTGTAGTTGTCCAGCAAAATTTGATAAGAAGCCTTATGGCTCTCTTTTTCCAGGCGCTTTTGCGCATTTTTTACAGCCTGTACCAAGTCCGGCGCGAGTATGGGTTTGAGTAGATAGTCAACCGCGCTACAGCGCAGGGCCTGTATGGCATATTGCTCATAGGCAGTCACAAATACTATTTCAAAAGGTGGTTCGGCAAAGGTGTCTAAAAACTCAAAACCGCTAAGTCCGGGCATGCGTATGTCCAGCAATACCAGATCGGGCTCATGGATGCTTACGGCATCAATACCTTCTTTGGCATTGGCGCATACCGCCATCACCTGTACCTGCGGACAGTTTTGTTCCAATAATATTTGAAGGGCCTTTTGACTTCTGGGCTCGTCTTCAATTATGAGGGTTTTGAGCTTTTTCAGCATAGGGCTATGGTAATGTTTACACGAGTTCCCAAAGGCTTTCCATCACTGTCTTTCTTGTCAATGATATCAATATGTGTTTCCGGAAAACCTTCAAGGCTTGAGTAAGAGGTGGCTAAATCCTGAACAAGAGACATCCCTTTTGGATGGTGTTGGATGTTTTTATTCATCTGAGAATTGCGCGTCCTTCCCGTTCCATTATCATCTACGCTTATAAGCAAGGTGTGCATCTGCTGTGTAATACGGAGCAGGAGTTGCCCCTGTTGGGGAATGGGCGCCAGGCCATGCAATATGGCGTTTTCAACAAAAGGCTGAACCAGTGAGTTGGGGATTTCAATTTCGTCCAGAGCCAGTTTCTCATCAATATCAAAATGTACTTCGAAGCTATTTTCAAACCGGAGCCTTTCAAGTTCTACGTAAGTGCTCAATAGTTCAATTTCATCGCGAAGGCTTATGAGTTTCCTTTTTGAAGCTTCCAGAAACATGCGAATGAGCTTGGAGAACTTGCCCAAATAGGCCTGTGCGACATGACTTTCATTGCACAATACAAACTGCTGAATGGCATTCATGGAGTTGAATAAGAAGTGGGGACTCATTTGAGCCGTGAGCATTCTGCGTTCCAGGTCCGCAATGGTTACTTGTATCCTTGCCTTTTCCTTAATACGCTGTATGCGACTGCGTACTGCCAGAACGATAAGAAGTAAGAGTATCAGGGAGAGTAGCAGAATGAACCAAGATTTTTCTATGAGCCGTGCCGGAACTTCAATCTTAAGTAGGTTGCTTCCTGCCGTATGCCAATGAGGGCCAAGTGAAGCTTCAATTTCCAGGGTATAGGAGCCTGGAGGGATGTGGGTATAGCTGGCAATTCTGGTGCCTTCGCTCAGGTAGGTCCAGTCTTCGCCTAATTCTTTGATACGATGCCTGAATCGATGCTTTGATGTGGAAGTATATTCCAGTAAGGCAAAAGCCGCCGAGAAGTGACGGTTTTGAGGCTCCAGTTCCAAAAGCTGCATAGCCGGGAGCGGTATATTGTTTACCCGTAGTTTACAAATTTGTAAAGGGTAGTTCCCATGGGGAGCCTCCAGGGCGTCTGGCTGAAAACTGGTAAGTCCTGATTTTGAACCCAGAAGCAGCTTGCCTGTGGGGCCCGTGGCAATGGCTTTGAAATTGAATTCATTGCTCAAGAGACCGTCCTTAATAGTCCATGGACTGATGGATTTGTTTGCGGTGTTAAGGCGATAAAGTCCGTCAAGGCTACTAATCCAAAGGTGTTTTTCATGCGTATCAAATGCAAGCCCGGCCACTGTTTCATTTACAAGGCCATCTTCTTTGTGAAAATTGGTAATACGACGCTTCGTGCGGTCAAAATAGGAGAGTCCTCTATCGGTGGTGCCAATCCAGAAGTTTCCGTTGTCATCTTCCAGTATTTGCCACACCTCTTTGCCGTCCATGCTGTCGTTTACAATAGAATGCAGAGGCCAGGCACTGTACTCATTCTTGCTATAGGCAATGCTGTCCAATCCATTTTTTGTACCCGCCCATATGTTCTTTTCATGGTCAGTAAAAAGGGTCCACACGGTGTTGCTGCTCAATCCGGCAGACGACTCTGCTGTAAAGCTTTGTAAGTGATGGTTTTTAGGATCAATAATAAGGATGCCATTGCGCAGGGTACCCGCCCAAATTCTACCGTATCTATCCTCACTTAGAGACCATATCTGAGGATATTCTCCCTTTACAGACCATTTGAAAGGAGCGTAGGGTACAAATTGTTCTTTTTCCAGTATCCATATGCCTTCTAACCCTGCAGCCAATAAGCTACCGTTACTCAAAGTAAGAAAGGTGTTTACTGTAGCAGTGGCTGGCTCATCGTCCACAACTATTGAAAAAGGTTTCGGCAGTAGAGTACCCTTTTCTTCATTCCATTCCATTTTACAGAGAACGTCTTTTTTAGAGCCCAACCAAATGTCATTTTCCGAACTGTGGATACTGCGTATATAGTTAAAAGGGAGGGGCTCAACCCCTGAGTTCTTAGAGTACTTGCTGAAGTGCTGGCGATTGGGAAGTAGCTTTTTAAGCCCTGTATAAGTTCCCAGCCATATGAGTCCGTCGTTACTGGAATATGCGGTCGTAATTTCATTTGGATTTAGTGGATGCGCCTCAGTAGGGGAAAGAGCATATTCCTTTAGGGGTATACCTTCAAAATCTATCTCAACGATGGTTGTGTTGCTTATCATAAGGTAGCCACGAGGTATGGGGAAAACTCTGAGCGTTCCGCTGTAAGTAACTTCTATGGGACGTGGTTTGGGTGCGGAAGTGCCGAGCTTTGTAAACAGGAAAGAATCACCTAACTGCTGTAAAAAAGTGCTTTTATTGGGTACTAGTGCACCGGATCGGGAATCAAATTTTGGTAACTTGAATGGGCTGCGTGTACTGTCAAGAGAAACGAACTCCAGCGACGTTTCAGTACTTGCTAATAGCATACCATTTAGTAAATCAATGTGTAAAATGGGTTTTTCGCTTAAGCTCTGTACACCTACTATGCCGGTAGACTTTTCTATGGTAAGTAGCTTTCCTCCATAGGTGCTGGCAAAAACAAAGGAGTCGTTGCTAACAACATCGGTAATACTGTAAGGTTTGTTATTGGCCTTTAGAGGAAGCGGCACTGCATGCCATGAAAGGCTAGTGAGTGATAAGTATCCTAACAACCCACCTGTAGTACCTACCCAGAACTTTTGTGAATCACTATGTAATGCTGAGATGGCATTTTGATAAGAATGGATTGTTTCAGTTGAACCGATTTTTAATACTTCGAACTCGTAACCGTCATAGCGGGCAAGTCCGTTGAAAGTACCTATCCAAAGAAAGCCTCTGCTATCTTGTTCTATGCAGGTAACATGTTCATGCGGAAGCCCATTCCTGGTATTGTAGTGTTCAAAGTCAGTGCCTGACAATTGCGCATGCACCATACCCATAGGAATCAATAGCAAGGCTGCCATGAGAAACATACCTGGAAAATGCAGTTTGCACAGAGAAGCAATAGTCAAAGTAGTGGAATGGGAGTCGTTTAATAAATAGCGTAACCGAAGTACAATATACTACGCAATACAGGCAATTAATATGGGGCTGAAGAAGATTAACATACTGCTGGAAAAAACTTGTTCGGTAACCATTCTATGCCTGAATCATTCCAAATGCTAAAAAAAAGGACACACTTAGTGAGATTTAGGCAAGGGCGGCAGGAGATAAGGATATATTGAGATGGAAAGCCCCGCACCGGGCGCGCTTTTAACTAAGGGGATGTCATGTGCTCAATGGCCACGTGCTCCTGTATTTCCAACCTTAATAAGTCTACCTCCATGGCTAAAATTAACCACAACAACCACCTCAACACCATCGACTCATTATTCACTGATGCCAAAAAACGTGGCGTATTGCACCTTCAATCAAGCGCTGGTCTGGTGTCAGGGCGCAACATCTTAATTGGGGAGCAACAGCACATCAATTTTGGTTCATTGGGTTATCTGGCTTTGGAAACCGATGATAGGCTCAAGGAAGGGGCTATTGACTTTGTTCGCCGGTTTGGTACTCAGTCAGTGATGTCCAGAACCTATATCAATACCAGTATTATGGAAGCTCTTGAAGCGGCTATAACGCAAATGTTTGATGCCAAGGCACTGGTATACTCCAGAGCTTCCACGGCACATATTTCGCTAATCCCGACACTGGTAGACAGGAATGATGCCATTGTTTTAGACCAGCAATGCCATTTTAGTATTCAAACAGCCTCTCAGCTACAAAGGCAAAAAGGAGTTACTATAGAGATGATTAAGCATAACAATCTTGATATGCTTGAAGCTAAGCTGAAGGAGCTGAGAAACACCCATCAGAAAATATGGTATATGGCCGACGGAGTGTATTCCATGTTTGGCGATGTAGCACCCATGGCAGAGTTACTTGCCCTTGCCGACAAATACCCTCAGCTGTGGTTGTATGTAGACGATGCCCATGGCATGAGCTGGTGCGGCACCCATGGTAACGGATATGTACTAAAGGAGGGTGAGTTGTACCATAAGCTGGTGCTGGTATCCACTATGGCAAAGGGCTTTGGCGCACATGGGGGTATTGCCGTTTTTCCCAATGATGAACTGTACAGGATGGTAAAGGTGTTTGGCGGCCCGCTCAGCTATTCTTTGCCACTTTCTCCGGCGGATATTGGTGCTTGTCTGGCATCAGCTAAAATTCACCTGTCACCTGAGATATATGACATGCAGAAGGAGCTTTTAGAGCGAATAGCATTTTGCAATGAGCTTTTGGACGCTACTGATTTACCGGTGATATCGAATCCTGAAACGCCCATCTATTTTATTGGTATGGGCCAACCTAAGGTGGGTTATAATATGGTGAGTCGTTTGCTCAACGAAGGCATTTACCTGAATCCTTCCTTTTTTCCTATGGTGCCTGCAAAGGCCACAGGTCTGCGCTTTGGCCTTACCAGAAACCATACTAAGGGAGATATCAAAAAGCTTGTGGGGGCCATTGAATACCATTTTCCCAAAGCCCTGGAAGAGGAAGGGCGAACCTCTGATCAGGTTAGGAGGGCTTTTAGGCTTCCCTTAAAGAAGAACACCGTGCTGCCTTTGCGAAAAGTAGAGGATGGCTTGAGGGTGCAATACAAAAGAAGCATAGCGGAGCTCAACGCCAGGGAATGGGATGAGATGATGGCTAGCTTTGGAACGGTTGACGCTGCAGGGATGGCCTTTATGGAAGAGGCCTTTAGCGGCAATGAGAAAGCCGAAGAGAACTGGGGTTTTCATTACTTCATTATTCGGGATCAAAAGGGAGTGCCTGTAGTAGCTACCTTCTTTACGGAAGGTATTTTCAAGGACGACTTTTTAGCAGATGCTTCGGTTTCAAGGCAAATTGAAGTAAAGCGGGAAAAGGATCCTTATTACCTCAGTACGCGGGCTTTGTTTTCAGGCTCCATGATATCGGAAGGCAGCCATCTGTACGTAAGAAGAACCCATCCTAAATGGCAGGATGCCCTGCAGCGACTGCTGGACGAAACTGGGGAGCTTCAGGAAAGATTGGGCATAAAGAAGTTGATGTTTAGTGATTTTCTGGCTAGCGATACAGCCCTTGCTCAAATCTTTATGCGTTCCGGCTTTTTCAAAATTGATATGCCCTATTGCAATGTAATTGAAGACTTGAACTGGGAGAATGAAGATGCCTTTTTGAACAAGCTTGGAAGAACGCATCGTAAGAATGTAAAGAAGGAGGCCGTGGCCTTTAAGCATTGTTATAAGGTGGAAGTAAAACAGCACCTGAGTAGAGAGGAGTGTGCCCATTTCTACGAACTGTTTTTGAATGTAAAACGCAGGAACCAGGGCTTGAATTTTTACGATTACCCAGAAAACATATTGGAAGTAATGTCCAAACATCCCAACTGGGAGTTTATAGTATTGAGTTTGCAGCCAGCGTACGACGATAGAGAAGTGAGCAAACCGGTAGCGGCCTTATGGTGCTACAAGGGAGCGGAGCACTATAGTCCTATGATTATTGGGATGGATTATAGCTTCAATGAAACGTACAAACTGTACAAGCAGGCCCTGTACCAAACGGTAATGCGCGCAAGAGCCCTGGACATGCAAAAAGTATATTTGGGCTTCTCAGCAGATACTGAAAAGAAGAAATATGGTGCAGTGCAGATTGCCAAGGTGGCCTTTGCTCAGGCCAAGGACAATTTTAATCTTGAAGTGATAGAGTCTATGGGAGTGGCCAAAGCGAGTGGGTAGCAAAGTCGATAGGTATATTTGGTGTTGTAAAATCAGCGCTGATGTGGACTCATATATACGACCTTCTCGTTAAGGCCATTGCCTTGGCCCTGTCATTTGTGCTTTTTGAAGGGATATTGAATATTGAAGCCGATCAATGGCTTATGGTAACAGGTGTTTTGCTGGTGTCAGTGTTGCTATATTATGCCGTGTTGCGAACCCTTGGGTCCTATCTGTATGCACTCATTAGTTTGCAAATGCCAATAAACTGGCGACAGGCCCGCAGCCTTAATAAGGCATTGAGTCCTGTTTTAGACATGCGGTGGCTACCCATGAAAGAAGTGAAGGCGGTAAAAGAGCCATTGCGGTATGAAGCGGCCCTGCGACTGTGCAGTGACTGGGATTTGGAACGAAGGCAAAAGCGAGGAGATCAGTTAGCATGGTTTCAAAAACTTGACGGCCTGAGCCAAGTGGTCAATGTTGTTTTAGTCCTGTTGTTTCTTGCTATCATGACGGTCAGCATCCTCAACGTTGCACCAGCTAGTTATGTCACTGAAGCCTATTGTACGTTCTTTAATACCGAAGAGTACTACCCAATGCTCAATATGTTAATTCTGATGCTTCCTCTGCTGGGTGCCGCATTTCTACTTAGTAAGCTTGGGATCAAGTTTAAGAAGTAGGTGAATTGTGGCTTTTTTAAAACTGCCTTGGAGCCTGAGCCCTTGCGCGGACTAATGCAAAGCACCATTAATTTGATTCTGTAAATCACCCCTGACATACTCCTGTCACAGCCCCTGAGAATTTTGTGCTAAATAAAAACATTAACATAAAATACTCATTATGAAATCTATTGAAGTGACACAAGTATTGACTGCTGAGAAAGGAAAAGTCTGGAACGCTCTTTTTAATGATTATGGTGATATCCACCTTCATAATCCTGGTGTTATAAAGTCTCATAACTTAAATGGTGCTACAAAGGGCGCTCTGGGTTGCTCAAGACATTGTGAGTTTGAAGGCGGTATGTTCGTAGATGAAGAGATCACTCAGGTAAAAGAAAATGAAAGTTTCACTGTTACGGTAATAAACTCTAGCTACCCGCCGGCTATAAAAGAATGGTATTCTGTTTACGAAGTAGCCTCATTGGGAGATGACAAGACTAAAGTGAAAATGACTCTTACTATACAGACTGATCCAGAGATAATGGCTGATGGAATGCTGGAACAAATGAAAGAGCCTCTGGGTTTTTACCTTCTTGGGCTTGGTTATTATTTAGAGACAGGAACGGCAGTGACCATGGAAAATTTTCCAAGTATTCTGCAAGCTTCAGCAGAAGCCAATAGGTAAGGATCGAAGTAAAAATAGGGGCTAATCAGATGGTTAGCCCTTACTAAATTCATTTCACGACTGCCTGCTCAATACTTGGAGCTGAAGAAAACTCGGTTGATGGAGAAGTGGAATATCATGTACCGCATTACGATCTTACCCATTGATACAAGGGCGATAAGTGGAGAGTGAAAGTGGTGCCTGTATACCTTTTAAATATGGTAAGAGTGGATGCGATGGTTTTACTCCCTTAAAAGTGGTTTTCCTTTATATAGCTTACCATTTTAGAGTATTTGTCCATATACTCATCACCCCATCCCTCAAAGAAGCGCAGCAGGTACGCTCCACCTTCAAAAAAGTGCTTTTCGCTTTCTAAGACTTTTCTATCTGATTGTATGAGTTCTATCGATAGATCTACGGCCGCCTGCAGTTTGAATACGGCATCGTGGGGAGCATTGGTAGTTGGATTTTCTATCCAATCGCTTAATTGGGCTCTATATTGAGTGAGAAAGTTCAGCGGTTCTTTCATATGCAGGCAGCTTTGATGGATTGAATGGGAACAGGTTACACCCTTATTGATGGTAGCGAAGATCAAGGGATTCCTCATAGAATAATATCTCTTCGAACAGGGAGGCTATTTTGTCTCGCGTTGGGTTTCGTCGGTATAGGAACTGATAGTTCTTTACATCACAGTTTTTTGGAGCCAATCTGGTTCCTTCCAAAACCATTGTGCTACCGTCCAGAGCTTCCCGGTATCGAAAGGCTTGCTCTTCTGTCCAGAAGTCATATTCATTCAACATCAGTTGTAGTTCATTCCATTCGCCAGGGTCAATGCTTATCTGATAATCATGGCAATTGGATAAACTGTTAGTGTCTTGTATGCATTTTACGGTCAATCGATAGTTGTTAGGAGCTGGATTTTCAAACTTTATTGATTTACCATATTCGAAAGCCGTGTAGTACATGAAATGGTAGGTTGGAATGTCAGCTGACTGGGCAGGCGTTTCATTAAATATTTTCAAAAGCCAGTTGTGGTACTCAGAGAATTCCTTTCTAAATGCACTGTCCCTTGGGGTGTTGGGTGCTTCTTTAATTACCAATTCAGAACAGTCTGACGTTGGTTTGCAGCCTCCGTGCATTAGCATGAAGCTTAGCGCAATAGCCCAGAGCCTTGAAATCATTCCCATTCTTGCCTGGTTACTATAGGGTTAAATTGGGTCCAATGTCCATTATTTGGTAAACAGGTTTTACTTATTCCAGCCATCCATCTTTTCTGTAAACATCAATTGCTTTAGACACCATTTGCTTGATTTCAAGTTCAAGTTCTTCATCCAGATACTTGACATGAAAACAGGATTTCCCCTTTTTAAATTTCTTTAATCTATCTGATATGTCTTGAAACTCTTCAGGGTGAGTGTAGGCAGGGTAGAAATAGAACCGCACATCCTTCTCCTTGGGAACGATGCTAGAAAAATATATTCCCTGTACCATTTTTTTACCTTGAGGTGCTTCTATCGTTCCGTTCACTTCAAAATTCGTGGGCTTGTCAACTCTTACTTTGAGGGGCCCTAGAAAATCTTCGAGTGTATTCTTAAGTGATTCTCTTATTTCGGTAATCTCCGTTTTCATTATTTCAGTTTGGCAAGTTTCAGATGAGTAATCATCTATTTCTTTTCTCATTTACCCTTTCGATTGTACAAGGGGCTTGAAGCCTCCATAGACCATTCTATTGGCATCAAAAATCAATCTTTCGGGATTTGTCAATGGACCTACCAATTCCGCCATTCTTGGGTCTTCGGGTACTTTTTTATTGGCCAGATCGCGCACCTCCTTTGAAGGGAACACCACCCAACCAAATACCACTTCTTCATCTTCTTTTGCTGCTACCGTGTCAATAAAAGATACAGTCCCCTCTAAGGTCATGTCATCGCCCGTGTATTCGAAGTAGGCAATGGCACCATACTCTTTCCAAATCTCCGCTACTTTTTCTGCCACCTGTTTGTACTCATGTAAATAGACTTTAGGAATTGGCAGAACGAAGCCGTCGATGTAGTTGCTCATACTAGTGTCTTTTGAGGTTCGAGATACGCATTTTTAAATTTATCAACCTGCAATTATTCCTGCATCCATTGGTTGAGCCAGTCCATTTTGGCAGCAAAAAGCACCAAACCCACACTACTCTTGGAATTTGTTTTTTCTAACAAGGTTCTCCTGTATCCTTCCACCGTTCTGGGACTTAGATAGAGCTCATCTGCTATTTCTGAAGTGGTTTTCTGCTGGCAGATTCCTTTAAGAATAAGCTGTTCACGGTCGTTGAGCGCCACGTTGGGTTCACGTGATCCACTTTTCCATTCTGAGAGTCCTTTCATCATAACTTTAGTAGTAGCTGCGTTCATGTAAATACCATTTTCCTGAATGTCTTTTATAGCCTTTCGTACTTCGTCGGGGTGTGCATCTTTTGCCAGAAAACCATGTGCACCATCTTCCATGCATCGGAGTATGGTTTCATTGCCCGTTTCCATAGTAAGGAAGAGCACCTTTATCTGTGGATGCAGTTTTTGAAGTTTGAGAAGTGTATGATGACCGTCTAAAACGGGCATTTTTAAGTCAAGGAAAACAAGGTCAACCGACTGGCTTTCCAAAAGGTCGAGAAACTCCTGCCCATTGGAAGCTTCCACAACTCCCTCTACATGTTCCATTTTTTCCAAAAGAGATTTCATCCCTTTCCGAAACAACTGGTGGTCATCAACTATTGCTAAGTGCATTGGATTCTTTTTTTAGTGGAACGGTAATGCTACAAGCCATACCCTGTAAGGTTCCTTCATTGAATTGAACCTGGCCATGAAGCGATTGTAGTCGTGAAGAGATGGTGAACATGCCCAGGCCGTTTGTAGCTTCTTCGGCATTAAAGCCCTTTCCATCGTCAGTGTACTTCATAATCAAGTCATGCTCTCCCGCCTCAATTGTGATTTGAATACGTGTGGCCTTGGCGTGTTTCAATGTGTTGTTGATCAACTCCTGGAAAATTCTGAAAAGCGCCAGTTCATCCTTTTCGGGCAGGCGTGGAATCTTTGCTGAAGGCGACATTTCAACCTTTATAGAAGTGGATTCTTCCACTTTATTGCACAAGTCTTGCAAGGCTGATCCCAGACCATAGGTTTTCAATGTACCGGGTAAAAGGTTGTGCGAAATATTACGCACTTCCTGTATGCTTTCTGATAAAAGACTGGCAACTTCCTCAGTAAAGGTTTTGCTTTCTACCGCTTCTTCACCGTGCATGAGCACACTGAGTCTGATGGTGGAGAGCGAGGCCCCGAGACTGTCGTGCAGGTTGGATGCTATTCGGGTTCGTTCTTTTTCCTGCCCATCAATAATTGCCTGCAAGAGTTGCTCCTGGTACTCAGCATCTCTGGTTTTCATCTCATCGTTCTGCTTCATCATCCTTTTTTGGTACTGTACTACGTATAGTACCAATGCAAGGCCCATTAACAGAAATATTAATGAACTCGCGAGGAAGAGTAAGAAGATTCCTGATCCTGACATAGAAAACCTATTGCATAACAACCATAAAGCAGAAAGTTAAGACTGGCGTGGATGGTCCATACTCCCAAAAACAGCTTGTCGTCTCGGTTGAGTAACAAGTTTGTGAACATGAACAGAAGCAAGTTGGAAGTGAAATACAGGAGGATACCTGCGTTCACCCAGAACCAAAAACTCTTATCTAGTTGCCTAACCTTGCGCTCTATAAATACGTAACGAAAATAGAACAAGGAAAGGAAACACATGGTAAGGCTTTCTAAAGTGCGGATATTGGAGGGGAGTTGATCCAGATCTTGTAGAAAGATGGTGTTGGCAATTGTGAGCACAAACAGGCTTATTGCTCCAATCTTTAATCCTTTTCTAATTCGTTTTTCCTTAAACCGGTACCTGAACAGAAGTAGCAATCCCGGACCTTCAATAAGCAGGTATACATGGTATAAAGGCAGGTTGGATGTTGGGAATAAGCCCAGAAAGCTGCTTGCCAACATCTGATTGGTGAAAATGGCAATTATTAAAAGGCCAAAAAAGCGCTGAGCCATTGAGAGTCTGACCCAGCGTATGGCAATGAGTACTACCAGCGGTGCGCCGGCGTATTCAGAGATTTTAGTAATCAGGTTTAAAGTGTCCCCCAGGTTCACAGAAATGGTTTATTGAGCAGCCAGGTAGTAAGGGCTTGCATCATCGCAAAGCTCAGGACATGGACGGGTAAAGTCTGAATAGCTGCCGGAAACAGGCGCTCCATCAGGGGCGCTACCTGCCACCAGGTCGAGCACCAGATAACCCTGGGTGGTTTGTTGAGTATCCCATACATCGCTCACGTGCACGGCATTGTAGAAACGGAGAAATTCAACAAGGCCGTTTTGTCCATTGTTTAGAAGGTCTAATAAGGTTTGCTTTTTAAACGTATAGGCTATTTTATGATCAAATTCAGGAGCATTCGACCTGTGATTTTTCCAGTTGGTAATATAGGTTTCGCCATTGGCTGGTGTGCAGGAAGTGGTGGCAGTGCTGGTGGCAAGGAGTCCATTTTGTACGATATCATCGGAGCAGCCATTGGCATGTACCATCAACAGGTCAGGCACTCCGATAGTATTGGGATCGGTTGGATTTTCTTTTGCAAAGTAGATGCGTACATCAGGATAGCTAGGGTCAGCCAAAAATGCCTGCACCGTGCTAAACTCAAAGTCTCTGTACAGCTGATCGTCTGACAGGGGAGCGGTGGTGCCCAACTCAAGCGAAAGAACTGTTTCCCAGGCCTGCTTCCACAGGTCGGCTGTCAGGTCAAAGACCTGATAGTCCACAACTTCACACAGATTTTCTTCCACAGCTGGTGCATCTTCTACTACAGTTTCTTCTTCTATAACAGTTACCTGCTCTGGTTCAGTTGTTTTCGAATCACAACTGATTGCACCAATTAGTGCGAAGCTGTAAAGAAGTAAATGGATTTTTTTCATCGTATTGTGCTTTTTTACAAATAAACCAAGTGCGCTACACAATTCGATAAGGGTTACTACGCATAATCAGAAGGTACTTATACTGCTTGTAGCCATTCCGGGGAAATCAGATTTTGAGACATTCAGATGTTCCTGTTAGTAACAGGCCTTTGTTTCAGGCTGTTTCAATTTAAGTGCGAATTGAGCGTGACGGTGAACGTAGAACCCTTACCAAGTTCACTTTCCACATGAATGCTTCCTTCATGAGCTTCTACAATTTTTTTGCAGATGGCAAGTCCCAAGCCTGTACTTTCCTCACCCGCCGTGCTTTGGGTAGAAGTTTTAGAGAAGTATTTAAACAGCTTGTTCATGTCTTCTTCAGCAATGCCTCTGCCTTCGTCTTGCACTGAAATCAGAGTATGTCCATTCACCTTCTCGGCCTGCACGCGTACAGTGGTATTGGGATTAGAGAATTTGATGGCGTTGGAAATAAGGTTATTGAACACCTGCTGTATTTTCCCTTCATCTACTTGTAAGGGCATTTCGTTGAACTGAGGAGAGAAATGCACTTGAATGCCCTTCTTTTCAGAGAGGTGTTTGTTCACCTTTAAGGTATGTTCCAGAATCTCCACAATGTTGCGGTTGACCAGTTCAAGCTCCAGTTTACCCGCTTCTATTTTGCTTACGTCCAACAAACTTTCTACCAGTTTGAGCAAGAAACTCCCCGACTCATAAATCATCTCTGCAAACTCTCCTTGCTCTCCTTCTAAACGGGGCTCTTCATTGAGCAATATGTCGCTGAGTACCATGATATTCCCCAAGGGATTCCTAAGGTCGTGTGCTACAATACCCAGTATTCGGTTCTTTTCCTGATTCAGCTCCTCCAGCTTTTTTACGGTTCGCTCAAGTTCCTGTTGTTGGTCAAAAAACTTAAGCAGTGTTTCTACTTTGGCGCGGGTTACATCAATATCCAGCGGTTTAAAAAGGTAGTCTATGGCACCGCCTTTTAGGCCTTTTACAATGTGCTTTTGTTCTTTGTTGATAGCAGTTACAAATACAATGGGAACATGTGCTGTTTTAGGATTCGATTGAAGGATGTTGGCCGTGGCAAAGCCGTCCATTCCGGGCATCTGCACGTCCAGCATAATCAATGATAAGTCTTCCTTAAAGGCAATTTTCAAAGCTTCGCTTCCTGACTCAGCTTTAAAGAATTCCCTACCATCCTGTTCCAACATACCTTCCAGTGAAAATAGGTTCTCTATCCGGTCATCTACCAGGAGTATCTTGTGTGTATTTGTGTTATTATTCATGACTTATCAGCTTTTCTTTCTGTACACTTTGGCTTCGGCATTAATCAATTCAAAGCGGTTTTGTAATTCGCTTCCATACATACTTTCCTTTGTGCCTAAAACTAAATAGCCAAAAGGGGCAAGGCTGTCATAGAGTAATTTGAATACTCGATTTTGCAATTCCATATTGAAATAGATCAACACATTGCGGCATACAATGAGGTTGAATTCATTAAATGAACCATCGGTAACCAGATTGTGAAAGGAGAATACCATGTGTTCTTTAAGAAAGGGTTTCAACACCCCATCTTTCCCGGTAGCATCGTAGTAGTTGCTCAAATGCGTTTGTCCCTGTGCTGCTTCATAGTTTTTTTGGTACTGCTGTAGCTGGCTCAATTTGTAAGTGCCAAGTTGTGATGTGCTTAGGCCTTGTTTACTCATATCGGTAGCGTATATCTTGCTTCTTTTAAGAAGGCCAGCTTCGTGTAGAAAAATGGCATTGCTATATACTTCCTGTCCCGTGGCGCAGGCAGCATGCCATATCTTAAGATGTGGGTAGGTAGCGAGGTAGGGATATACCTCATTCTTCAGAGCTTGAAAACAAATGGCATCCCGAAACATCTCAGTATGCAATACCGGAATTTCGTCAATGAACTTGAGGTATGCCTTCTGATCGTTTGTCAAAAGGTGTTTGAGTTCAAAGGCGTTTTGGATGTTGCAAAGACCCATAAAACGAATCATGCGTCTTTTTATAGACGATTCTGAATAGTTCAGGAAGTCGTATCCTTTCAATTTATTTACCAATGTGAGTACTTCCAGCACTTCTTTTCTTTGCAGGTCTATGCTAGGCATCTACCACGGTTTTATGTGTATACAACCATACCTTCATAAGTTCCAGTAGTTTGGCTGTGTTCAGGGGTTTGGGCAGGTAATCTGAAGCTCCGGCTTCCATGCATTTTGCAGCATCTGTACTCATGGCCTTTGCCGTAACCGCTATAATGGGAAGCTCAGTCAGCTTAAGCTCGTTTCTGATAATACCCATGGCCTCATAGCCGTCCATTTCGGGCATCATTATGTCCATCAGCACCAGGTCAATGTCACTTCTATTCTTCACCAGGTTCACAGCTTCCAGCCCATTTTCGGCCTTTAGCAAATTGGCCCCAGAGTTTTCAAGCGCGGCTTCCAGTGCATAAATATTCCTGGGGTCATCGTCTACCAGCAGGATGGTTTTGCCTTCCAGGTTGCCGGCTTCAGGTGCATTTACTGCAGCGTTCGCAAGTGAATCCTTTTGGGGATTGGCTGCACTATCTAAACCTTGGAAGAACAATAAGGTTTCGTCCAAAAGTCGCTCGTACGACTTTTCAGTTTTCACAATCATTTTGGTCCCTGAAGACTGAAAGGGTTTTAGTTCGTCAGGATTTACGCCTTCATCAAGAATAGAAATGATTTGTATGTGAGACCATTCTGGGTTTGATCTAATTTGGGTAAGCAGGTCATGACCACTGCTGTCTTTACCGGTGTAGTTGAACACCAGCGCTGCTATGTCTTCTAGAACCAGTTGTTCTATCACATGCTCCAGACCGGCTACGGTAATGTAGTCCAGTTGCTTTTGAGAAAAGTATCCCGATACCTTTTCCATATCAAGCCCTTCTTTTACAATGAGTACTTTATGTCCAGCTGGTAAGCTGGTGCCGGAAATGGATTCAAAAACTGAAGACAACTCTTCCACATTAAAGGGCTTTTGCAAAAAGTTTTTTGCACCTGCTTCAAGACTTTTTTCCTTATTTCTGCTGCCAGACATCATGTGCACGGGTATATGACTGGTAGAGGGGTGGTCCTTGAGCAATTTCATTACCTCCCAGCCATCAATTCCGGGTAGTTTAATATCAAGTAGAATGGCATTTGGCAATTGCTCTTTGGCCTGCTTTAAGCCTTCTTCTCCATTTTGAGCAGTTAAACACCTAAAGCCTTGTTCCAGTGCTTGCCGTTGAATAATTTTTGACAAGGTGGCGTCGTCTTCTATGATAAGCAGGGACTTGGGGGCACTCTTTGTTTCTTCTGTTTTATGAGATGTGTTTGGCAGTACTTTTTCAGTATTATCCGCTTCAGAAGGAATCCTCTCATCTCCGTTGCCACTTAGTGGCAGCACCAAACTAAAAGTACTTCCCTTGTCTACTTCGCTTTCTAAATGAACAGATCCGCCCAAGAGACTTGCTAGCTGCCTGCTAATGGTAAGTCCCAGCCCTGTCCCCCCATACTTGCGGTTAATAGAGCCGTCCATTTGGCTAAAGGCTTCAAAAATGAGCTTCTTTTTATCATCTGGTATTCCTATACCGGTATCGGTTACCGAGAAGGCTATTTTTTGGCTTAGGTCAACTCCTTCAAGTTGTTTACTTACCGGGCTTTCTGAAGTAGGTTGATAGATGTTCAGGCTTACACTTCCTTGCTCTGGGGTGAATTTAAGAGCATTCGATAGCAGGTTTTTAATGATTTGTGCCAGTCTGAACTTGTCACTTACAATTTGTTCGGGTAGGCTCTTCTCTAAGGTAACTGAGAACTGTATGCCCTTGTCTTTGGCTACTTCGTTAAACAAGGCGTCCATGTCTTCTTTGAAGGCGCCCAAGGACACTTCTTCCATGATGATGTCCAGCTTTCTTGATTCTATCTTGGAGATGTCCAGAATGTCATTGATGAGTTGTAGCAAATCGGCACCTGATTTGCCTATGACCTTGGTATAGTCTAGTAGTTTGCCACTAATGGGTTTGTTCTCGTTTTCGCTTAATAGCTTGGAAAGAATCATGATGCTGTTGAGCGGTGTGCGCAACTCATGACTCATATTGGCTAAAAACTCAGATTTGTACTTACTGGTGGCTTCCAGCTCCTCTGCTTTTTCATTGAGTATTTCCCTGGTGTTTTCAAGTTCTGTGTTCTTGGTTTTCAAGACATCTGATTGCAATTCCAGCTCACGACTCTTCGCTTCTATTTGAGCATTGGTTTGCATCAATTCTTCCTGCTGTTCTCTCAGCTCTTCTTCTGATGCCATCAACTCCTGGGTTTTGGCCGTAAGTTCTTCGTTGTTTACTCTTAATTCTTCTTCCTGAGCTTGTAGCCGTGCATTCAACTCTCGCGTTTCTACTAGTAATTGCTCTGCCTTGTTTCGTTTGTTGATTTGTTCAATGAGTCCCGCGGCACGCTGACAGGTGAGTTGTAAAAAGTCTTTTTGGATGGTGGTAAAAGCTTTTAATGAAGCAATTTCAAGCACACCTATGAGTTCTTCATTGAATACCAGTGGTACAATCAATACCCCTGCCGTTTGGGTTTTGCCCAAGGCACTTTTCACCTCAAAATAGTTTTCGCTGAGCCCTTTGAGTTCTTTGGTTTTTTGATCCTGAGCTACCTGGCCCACCAAACCTTCTCCAAAACGCAGGGTTTGATTTGGGTTTTGATCTGTAGCGTGGGCATATCCGCCCTTAAATTGCAGCTCAGTCCTTGTATCGTTGGTTAAATAAAGTGCAGCTTTTATGCCGTCCAGATAGTCTACTATTTCATTGATGAAGGTTTGCAGCATCACCTTCTGATTGGTTTTATGCGTAAGCATTTGGCTCGTGACCTGAGTTACGCCAGAGTGCATCCAGTTTCGTTCCTTTTCCATCTCCGCAGCTTCCTGCAGTTTGGCTGTGGCTTTTTTCCTTGCACTAATGTCTCTGGCAAAAATGGATACGCCCTGTATACCATTACTGCTACGAACCGGATTGAACGCCACGTTGAAGTGTACCTTGTTCTCATCTATAAATAGTTCCAGTTCATTACTATAAGCATGTCCTTCAAGGCTTTTGTTTAAGCTCTCTTCCCACCATTTTTTGTGTTTGGGATGCGCGGCAAAAAGCACGTCCAGACCCAGGCCAATTTCATTGGACCTGCCTAGAATTTTTTCGAATAACTGCTGGCAGGCCTCATTAAAACTAAGAGTGCATAAAGAAGCATCCAGGAGCCAAATCGCGTCTGAAGTGTTTTCAATGATGGATTGTGATTTGAGCTTTTCCCGGTTTACCGTACTAAGTATTCTCTTGTTGTTGAGCTGCATGTTGAAGCAAAGAAGCACGGTGAGCACCACTGTAAAACTTAGGTTGGTGTAGTTTAAAATACTCATAGCTTCCTGGCTCAGGTTGCTCTTACCAAAGTATTCATAGTGGGTAACTTCCAGGAAGATGAGAGCTGCTGCCGCAACTGTCATAAAGCCGACGATTTGTTGCCACTCCCTGAGTCTATAAAAGGAGAACAAGGCACATACTTCTACAATATAAATGAGTTGAAAGTTGGCTTCTTTGCCTGTGAGGGCGGCCAGGGATGTAATCATAATTAATCCCGTGCCTAGCATGAGCAATCTGGCCGGGTTCTTCCGATCATACCAATTGAGCAGGAACGATATGGCGAAAATGCCAAGGTAGAGCAAGGAAAGAAGTGCAATGGTTCGTTGCCCGAGCATAAAAAAAGTGAGCACAAAGAAGCCAGCGGCCAATATGCCCAACATCATGGTGTAGGATCGTAATGTCTTGTCTTTGTCCTGCACGGCTTTTTTTACCCAAGTAAATTATTTCCAGCAGCGTAGCCGCTTTGCCAGATGGTATTAAAGCCTGTTATTCGACGAAATGACATACTTGTCTAAAACACTCTGTGAACACCCTTGGCCAGTTCCGAAAGTAAAAACGTCGCAGTGGCACGATGATGTGAATAATGCCTCTTTTAATAAACGGGTGGGATGGCGAACGCTGTGGGCGGGTATTTCCTGAGTATTCCCAGAGCATGGCCATCATTTTTTTACATTCGTTATGGAGTTTGCCATAGGTAAAGTCCTTGCTTGGGGCTTTTAAAGTTGTAAGGGAGATGCGTTTTTATACATTCAATTTTGGTGATGTGATTGCGATGGGAACCGGAAGCCTGAGAGTTCTTGTGGTTTTACTGTTGTTTTACAGTCATAATGTGCAGGCTCAGGAGGATCCTTTGCCCAGGGTACACAAACCTTCTTGGGTAAAGACCACACCCTTACCGAACATGCTTTTCGAAAAGGCGAAAGACAGTACGGCCAATTTCATAATCTACTCTGAAGAGCAGGTCAATTACTTAACAGGCGAGATTTACGAAAGAACGGTTTGCAGGGTACTGGCAGGAAAAGATGAAGTAAGACCCTTTAGTTTTTCACGAACCTACAATCCTGCTGACGATAGTCTCATGCTCATTGGTTTCAAGTGGACCAGGGCAGGACAGGTTCGCAATCAATGGGATCGCAGTTCCGACAATCTGGAAGAATATCAAATCAACCAGGGTTTATTTCATTCTGTTAGGAAAGTGCAGCTGATTGGCAATAGTTCAATAGATGGAGATTTTTTTGAAATAGAGTTTCTAGTGAAAAACCTCCGTGAGGATATTGATCATCTGGCCATTCCGGAATACGGTTTCGACAGGGGGACCTACAATTACGTAAGGGTTATTAGCCCTTCAAGATTGAATACGGTGGAAATTCAAGGTGTTTCGGCACCCAAAATTGATTCGGCCGGAAATCAATTCGAATATGTTTGGCAAGGATTGGGAATCTATAATAAGACGGAAAACAATCCATCGTGGCGTTATATGGGGTCTCGGTTGAGTGCAAGTCCTTTTGACAACAATAAAGAGCTACTGCAATGGAAAATGCCACTTTATGAACTGGATGAGCCTTCGAAAATCGCCGTAAAAAGAAAACAAAAAGCACTCACTCAAGGGCTGAGTGATTTGGAAACTAAAATCGTCAATATTCTGAACTACGTTCAGGACTCAATAACCTATCAGGAATATGGTCTATATGCTCCAAGAATGCCGGATAGAACCATTGCAGATGGTTATGGTGATTGTAAATCAAAATCCCTACTGGGGGTAGAACTTTTAAAGGAAACTGGTGTGCAAGCCTGGCCAATTATGGTAAACATGCGCGGCTATGAAGAACAGTTTCATGGATTTGCCAGCCCTCAAAAGTTTGATCACTGTGTAATTCAATATGTCCACAATAGCGACACCTTTACCATTGATGCTACCACGCATGGGCAGGGTGATCGATTAGGAATGCAATACCATGAGCCCTTTAAAAGAGGCTTGCGAGTGGAGCAGGGTGAGGCCAGAGAGGTATTTATAAGACCCGCCGAAGCATCAACAATTGATGTGCGTGATGTTTATAGGGCAACAGATCATTCTATAACCAGAAAGGTGATAGCTACTGGCAAGGAAGCTGATAGACTAAGAAAGGTATATGCTTACCACGGTTTAAAAGGCCTGCACAAAGTTGTGGAGTATAAAAGTGAACCGGAAACGGGATATACCCGTACACTTGACCTTGGATACAACTATAGGTGTTATTGGAACCGACAAGGCCCCGTAGGCTTTAAAGATTGGAATTCAAAAGATGCCAACCAAGTAGCTATTGTTATTTTTTATGCACTTAATAAAAACATCCATGAGCATTTTGTTGGCTTTGACTTAGAGCACTTCAGAGCGCTGATCAGAGAATATCCGATTGCCGAAGAAATAGAAAGAGTGGGTTTTATAGAGCCTATATCCATTACGCATACACTTACCTTGACCGCTAATGATATTCGAAGTGTTTGTGGTGACTCTTTGGTAGATACAACAGTGAGCCTGCGTGTTGGCAGTGATGTCCCTATCTATCACAATCAAACGGCTGTTTACGATGACTCGGTAGTGTTTGAGCAAGAGTTTCATATTCCTTCGACTGTTTCCTTAGAAGAAGCAAGAGAGTTTAATGCCTTAATGGAAGAAATAGAATCAGAAAGAACCCGAATGAGGGAGCTGCCAAAGCGTTTTAATTCACTCTTACCGGAAGATCCTTTTCAAAGTGATTGGTTGAGTCGAATCGCAGCTGCTGTAGGCGGCATTCTGCTTTCTCTTTTTTTATTGGCTTTCTTTGTCTTAGGTCTGGTTCACCTGGTAAAGGGCAAAAGGCGCAAAAAGCGTTTCAGGAAGATTAGACTATTGAGAAATTCTGTAGCTGCGGTCACTGCGTGTATAGTCTTAACAGGCATTTCTGAAGCTCAAACCATATCGCTAACCAAAGTGCCAACCTGGACGGATGTTTACACTCCCGACAGTAGTTTAACTGGAAGCGACCCCATTCAGATTGTCCAAAAAGAATTGCAGGTAAACGATCTTACCAGGGAAGTCTTTTATCGCAATACTTATGAAGTAAACAGAAAAGGGGCTCCTCATACCTGCTTCCTGTCAATAACCTATGATGCCCTTGTAGACACTGTAGAGCTCATGACCTTTCATGTAGAAAGAAACGGCAGACAACTGAGCATGATGCCCGGACTTATTCAACGTAACCGGCGAAAAGTTACGAATGCTGATGGCCTTGTTCTAAAGAATAATGTTAGCCTGTATTTCCACAACGACTTATTTGAGAATAGGGATCTTGTTACCGTAGCCTATGTAAAGAAACCCAAAAAAGGATACCTGAGCTCACTGTCAGAATATGATTTTGAAGCCGGTGCCGAAGGTGTCGCTTGCCGGTATGTTTTCAGTGTAATTTCCAAACCATCGACCTTAAAAGAGAAGCATTTTCAAGGTTTTGGAAGTCCAAAGGTCATATCTGTACAAGGCACTGAGAAATGGTTGTGGGACCAGGTGTTTGAGTTGAAAAAACAGGACATCTTTTTTACGGAGCCAAAAACACCTTCCTGGTACAACGAAAAGCCACACATTCATATTTTTTCCAGCAAGACTGAAAGTGAATTGGCCATGGAAGTCATGCAGATGCCGCGTTTTGTTTTTGAGAACAAGGCCCTTGTCTTACTGCTCAAAAGCTGTGGTTGGAATACAACAGTTCCTATCCACGAACAGGTATGCACGATTGATCGATACATAAGAGATAGTTTAGTCGAATACGAGATGGCTTTAATGAATGAGCAACTGGGCTATGCGCGGCTGGTAAAATCCAGAAGTGCGGATGGTTATACAAAGGCCATGCTTTTTTCCAAAGCTCTTTTGCTATTAGGGATTGAGAATGACTTGCTATTGGTGCGCAAAGGCGGCATCGATACTTCGCATGCTCAGGTACTCTCCACTCGGCTGTTTAGTCATGCTATTGTACGCTATCAAATTGAAGGCCGCGCCTGTTACTTCGATCCGGTTTTTGAAGGAGTAGGCAAGCACCTTGGGCACTATCGCAAGTTCCATTACCAATATGGGCTCAACCTGACTTCCCCGACTAGTAAAGAAGAGCTTTGTACAATTCCCCGGGTCTTTAGAAATCAATTGCTTATTCAGGATACCATTCAACATTCTGGCAAGCTGGAGCGGTGGATGTTCTTTGAAGGAGATTTAGCGAGTGATTTGAGAGATGGCTATTATGCCGAAGATTTTCCATTCAAGAAACGGGTAACGGAAGGCTGGGGAATGAATAATGTGTTTCCCTCAGACGTGTTCAGACTCCAGATTCCCGTGAGTGAGGGAGACGTTGACTCCTTCGTATACCAGGATACCGAAGATGGCGGAGTGAACTTGTACCTGTCATTTGATGTGAATAGGGGAGACTCGATTGACGCCAAAGATGGTACGGATCATTTCAGGCAATTTGACTTATGTGATGAGTTAAAGACCCTCTATTCCGATGATGACCTTGACAAGTACAATATGGTAAGAAGAGCCGAAATTGAAATCCGGCATACGGTTACCATACCCGATCAGGTTTTGCTTGACCTGAGTGTTCCTGACATTCATCTTGAAGCCCCAACGGCCACTTTCAAGAGAAGTTCATTCTCTTCCAAAGGGCTTTTCACACTTGATCTTTGGTATACATCTACGGCTGACTTTATGACAATGGACCTCTATGATGCGCAGTTTTATTTTGATTTGATATATCATGCGGTTCCTGACGACACTCTGGATCCTGAGAGCTTAATGGGCTATCAAAGAAGTTTGGAAAGACAGTCAAGGCTAAAGTTAGATGAGTATTTGTCCTATCTGGGACTCGTATTAATGCTTCTTGCACTGTCCATTGTCCTTTTTGGTCTTTATAAAACCATACAGGTTTATCGGAAGCGCCAAAAGAGAAGAGCACGACTGAAACGTCTTACCTCTCAAAGCTAAAAAGAAAGCTTTCGGTATTCTCCGCAAGTCATTTCGCGTAGAAACCCTGGAGGCTCTTTTTACCCGCCTTTTCATATTTACACTTCCATTTTTTGAAGATGCTTAGGAAAGATGTCTGCGCACTTCTATGGCTCTAGGTTCATTTTTTAATCGATTGTGTAAGGCAGTCAATGGACCTGCAGTAATTCCAGTTAAAACAGTAGAACCAGGTTAGGGTACTTCTGCATACCCGAAAGCCCCGCTGTAAAACGGGGCTTCTTGTTTTAAATGGCCTATTGCTTTAGTGTATCATTAGTTTAAAAGTCTGTAGTTCTTTATTACTGTTTGAGCGAACCTGAGCAAAATAGAGCCCTTCCCCACAGGTTGTCAGATCTATTTTGGAAGATTCGGTATCAATGGTTTGTTGCAATACAATTTTACCGCTGGCGTCGGTTACAAGAAGCTCGTACTCGCTTGATTCTAATCCCTCAATTTGAAAGATGCCCGTGCCGGGGTTGGGGTATATAGATAGTGTAGAGACTTGGTTTCCTTGCTTGATCGGCTCATCGGTACTGCTAATTACTTCGAAGAAACTCCCACTAAAATCACGACGGGAGAAATAGACATCGCTAATACTTGAGGCAGCCGAAAGTGGTGCGCCATTGAAGGATATAGTATTTAAGAGTGCTCCTCCAAAAGCCCCTGACAGGTATACATTGGAGCCATCAGTTTCAATATCATAGGCTTTGTCATCGCTGCCCGTTCCCTGAACTTGATCAATTACGTTGAAGGTTCCGTCAAAGTCTTGTTCAGTCACAAATACATCTGCCTGATTGGATGTGGCCCCTGTACTTCCGGCTGATGAGATACCATTGGCGAAGAAGCCATTGAAGGCAGGTGAGATGATTGATACTGCTTCATACCAGCCCGTGGTATACAATTGATTGTTGGCAATGCAAAGTTGATGACCACGAGACTTGAATCCACTACCGCCACCACTCACAAGCCATTGTGGTTCCTGATTGGGATTCATTCCCATAATAAAGGCATGGTTGTCTCCGGCAGTGGGTGTGGTTGCCGACACTGAACCACCTCCAAAGCTGTAGTTCAATTGATCTCTGAACTCCCCTGTAAGGAAAATGGCCCAATCCCAGGTGCCATCATCAAAGTCAGGATAGCGCACTTCTATGTCCCAGGCATAGTCGTTTCCAGGGCTTGTTAGGACTGAGAGATTGAGAGGAATAAAGGTATTATGTATATAGGCCAGGTAAATATCCCTGTCACTTGAAGGCCCTACGGTGGTCCCTGCAAGTGAAATGGTAGAGCTTGGTGGTAGTGTACCTGTCACCAAAATGTGATCTTTTGCATCAAAATCTAAAGATTCTACCAAGTCATGTCCATCACTACCAAAGTCATAGAAACCCGCTGGAACACCAGCTGTTGTAAGACTTAACAAGAGTATGTCAACCGAGCCTGAATTAGATGGGACACCTGTGCCAGCAACTGTCACTGTCCCTATAAACTCAGCTACAATGAACAAATCTCCATTGGGTCCTATTTTTAGGTTTTTGAAAACTGTGCGTTCGTTTACGTTGTCGCCAATGATGTACACCCAGTCTACCTGCCCGGTCCATGGGTCTACTTGGGCTACGAAACCTTTGCTTTGGAAGGTACTGTTCAGGTTTAGGGAGTTTTCCGAAACAGCAACAGGATTGCCTGAAGCTCCTTGAAAGCCTGGTGAAGGTATTCCTCCGCGAATGGTGCCGCCTAAGTACAGTTTTTCAACTCCAGTGTGGTATCTCACAATTCTACCTTCCTCAGGACTGTTGGAAGATCCAAAATCGAAGGCCCAATCGATTCCACAAATGTCATATCGGGCCAGGTATCCGTCCATGCTACCGCCATTAGAAGTAAGGGTGATATTGCCTGTGCCAGAGTAAGTTTCAAAAGTGATTTGGTCCTGAAAGGTTCCTGTTAGGATAGAGCCTCCATGCAGATCGAAAGCACTGCCTTTCCCTTCTCCCCATTGGCTTCCCGTGGTTACTGGATGCTTCGGCCATGGATCTTCAACAACGCTAATGGAAGCAATGTTACTGCTGAGCGCACAACTGCCATAATTTACCTGATGGCTCACGAAATGGGTACCAATGCCTGCGAGAGAAGGGTTGAAGTTTCCATTGGCTGTAATACCAGAGCCAAACCAGCTATAGGAAGTACCTGAAGGGAAGGTTGCCCCAAGGCTTCCGGCTATTGGCAAGGGAATAGGGATAACAGGGTTTTGAAGTGTTACCGCGGGGTCAGTGAGACAGTAGGGGCCGTAGTTGGCTTGCTGAAAAGAAGGACCTTCGTCAAGTTGAAGGATAAAAGCACCTACCGGACAACCTGTACACCAAGTAGGGAAGTCGCTGGTGAGCGACACTGCTGGTCCCAGGTTACCCAAAGGATGTGTCAACGACCAGGGAATGATGAACTCGTTCTCAAAGTACCCTGCCTGGTACACGTCAGGACCGTTTAAGGAGCCTCTGCTTACGGCAATATCCTGACAAGTGTTGAAGTTGCTTCCTAAAGGCGGGGTAAAGTCATGACTCCACACGAGAAGGGCTGATCCAATATCCTGGTATTTAAATAGTTGAGAATGGAAAAAATCACTTGGATTGGCAGGAGTATTTTGAACACTGGTAAAAGGCGCTCGTACATCGGGAGTACCACCAATTTGGTGCCCCATATACAAGAAGCCACAGTTATCTGTCTCCACAGTGTTGAAGCGATCGTTTCCAGTATTGTTGCCATTGGTAGTAATCCAGTCAAAGCCAGTGAACGTGCTATTTACCCGGCCCAGATAACCGTCTGTAGAGCCAAGGGAAGCAGTAGGGCCTACTCCGGGAAAATTGACCGTGCTTTTAAAGTAACCGCACAGATAAGTGGTTCCGTAATCGTCTGTGGCGATTCCAAGTCCTTCATCTCCATCAGGGCCACCAGCCGTAAAACCCGTTTGGTTATGAATGTCTCCACCATTGAACCTACAAGCGAAAATGTCAAGGCCACCATTAGAAGGATAATAGGTGGTTCCATCGCTGTTAGTAAAGGGAATTTGAATCTCAAAAGATCCTGTGAGGTAAACATCCGTAAATGAGGCCGACAATCTCAGTCCATGATCAGCACCATCATCTCCAATAAGTACTTGATCTATAATTTGTCCGGTAAGAATGTCAATTTTGATCACAAAGATTTCATGACTGCCGCTGTGAGGATTGCTCAAGGTGGGTAGTGCTGTAGCAGGCGCTCCAACCGTGCTGAACAGGAGGTCGTTCCCTGAAATGCTTCCAGCAACATAAACAAAGCCCGCACCAATGTCGCTGTCCGTCCATACTTCAACGTCGCCGGCAAAATCATCTTCATTACTTCCTATTACATGTCCCCACAAAGGAGTACCCGTATTGTCATGGCAAATCAAGTATAGGTCATGGTCGGTGGCTGTAGGTACATGCTTGTTAAGCCCGAAAGCAGCAAGGGGGAAGCTTGTTGACGTAGCTGTTACAGGGTTCATTGCGTCAAGAGTGGAGTTATTGAAGGATCCCAGGGAATAGCTGTAGTTGTTGCGGTCTGTAGCTATTTTTTTTCCCGCTACAAAGCCCTGCCCTGTATTGACACCACTGCTCACCACTGAGGAGACCCAATTGACGTTTCCAGATACATCGTATTGAGTAGTAAAGGCACTTGGATTGGTAACACCTGTTGGAATGTAACCGCTACCTGCCGCGGTGGCAAAAACGGGGTTGTTAAGGTATTGGGATGCATGGTCGTTGGCCCCGGTCATATATACACGGTCAGGTGATCCTCCAAGGGCATTATGTGTAACGGCTACTCCATTGGCAATTGAGCGGCCTGCGGTAGCATCACTCCATCCCCAGTTTTGCGCCTTGGCTAGACCTGCCAATAGAATGGTAATGGAAAGAAATAGAAGGTTTTTTCTGAGCATGACATGATTTTTAGTGGTTGATTTCCACTAAAGTCACTTTGCTAATGCCGTCAAGCAACAGCCCCTGTACGAGAATAGATTTCCATTGTTTGAGAACGGCATTTGATTGTATGAGGGCATTAGGCTTTATAGACGAAGTGAATGCGCTTTAATAGCCTCCAGTAAATCCGGTTTATACTTTTTAGACACTTCCAGCCTTTTGCCTGAGGTCATTTCAACAATTCCTCCATCCAACCTTTCAAAGGCCACCATATGATTGAGGTTGATGATGTACGATTTATGGATGCGCAGGAATTCTTTTTCAGGCAAAGTGGCCTCAAAGCTGCCTAGTTGTCTGGATACTACAATGGCTTTTTGTTGACCCAGAAATAGGGTTGAATAGTTGCCGTCGGCCTCAATGTGTTCAATATGTTGGTAGTCAATAAAGCGCATTCCATGACGGGTAGGAACTTCCAGACGATGCGGTGTCCCAACTCCTGAAGCATTTTGCTCGCTAATAAGCACTTTTTCATTCAATCGCTCCTTGGCTTTCTCTACAGCTATTATCAGGTCTGAAGTTTCTACAGGCTTTAGCAAAAAGTCGAGAGCATCGGCCTTAATGGCCGGTATGGCGTGGCGGTCATGTGCAGTTACAAAAATGACTACAAAGTCTTTTTGCCCCGTGATTTTTAATAGATCAAATCCTGTGGTGTGGGTCAATTCCACATCCAGAAAAAGAAGGTTGGGCCGTTTGGTATTGATAAGGTCTCTGGCATCCTGAATATTCTGAGCAGTACCTACTACTTGCACTTCAGGACAACAATGCTCCAAAAGGAGCTCCATGCCTCTGAGCGCTCCTATTTCATCGTCTACAATAACCGCTCTAACCATGGCGTGAAAATAGAATTGTTAATGTTAAAACTCAATTGGAATTGGGATAATTACTCTTGTACCCAGCGCAACTCCGTTTCCATCTTTTAGATCAAAAAACTGTATGTCAATTTGTGTGCCGAATCTTTTGTTAATGAGTTCCAGCCTTTTGCTGGAAATCTGTGTGGATACTGATTGATGCTCATTTAAACCTCTTCCTGTACTTGTTCTCCCTGCGCCATTGTCTTCTATGGAGCAAATGATAGTATGATCATTTTGCTCTAATGATACGGAGATGTGGCCCTTTCTGTCCAAAGGCATTATTCCATGCCAAATGGCATTTTCAACAAATGGCTGAAGCAGTAGGGAGGGAATTTGCGACTTTTTTTGATCAATGGATTTGTCCACTTCAATAGTATAAGAGAAGCGGTCTTTACCTCTCATGAGCTCTAAGCTTACATAATTGTCAAGAGCTTTCAATTCATCTTCAAGAGGAACTAATGTGTACTGAGATTGATCTAGTATTTGCCGCATCAACTTGCTGAAACGAGCGATGTAGTCATTGGATTGAATGGCATCGTTTTCAAGAACAAAGGTCTTGATGGAATTCAGGGCATTAAAAATGAAGTGAGGATTCATTCGTGCGCTTAGCGCCTGCTGCTGAGACTCATTTAAAGCCATTTGGAGCTCATTTTCCTTTCTGATACGTCTGAACCTGTAGCTCACAGCCGCCCATATTATGCTTATTACCATTAAACTGCATAAGGCAATAAACCACCAGGTTTGCCAGTAGGGTGGAGCAATGGTAAAGGACATGGATATTGGTTTTTTTGTCCAAGGCTCATTAATTGGTTTTACAAAGAGTTCGAAAATATGGGTGCCAGGAGGTAAAGATGTGTATTGAACCTGTCTGTCAGTTGTTTCTATCCAGTTTGGATCTATGCCTTTAATTCTGTATTTGTATTTGGTATATTTTGCGTCATGATTCGTAATCCCCAGGTACTTTATTGAAATGTGATCTTGGTGATGCCCTAAGGTAAATTCTTGAGCAAGAGAAGTGTCTCTGTTATTAATTCTAACTTCACACACATGTAGTGGAATCTTCTTGCCAGAGCGGAACTCTGGGATGTATTCGAATTGATAGATTAAAGAATTCCCTAGTATAGTTAGTTTATCTAACCACTCTGTCATAGTAACTACGTTACTACCCCATAACGATCTTGGCAGGTCTAGAAATTGCAATTGTAGAGAGTCTGGGACATCTTTATCGAACGATAATTTATTGAGATGCCCTTCAGAGATAAACCAAAACTCGTCATTCCTTATATAAAACGCATGCGGGCTTTTTAGTACAAGGTTTCCGCTGGTAACAACGGATGAGTATTTTTTTTCCATTAATCTTACAAGGCCATGACGTTGGTTCCCAATCCATAGGGAACCTTTAAACTCAATAATGGACAAAACTGGACTGGCTAAAAGCGAGTCAGATTCTCCTAAGAAGGAAAGTGAGTCATTTTCGTATTTCCATAGACCATTGGATGCTCCAATCCATAGTGAACCGTCTTGCATCTCGGTGATGCAACGTATGGTGTGGTCAAACTTTAAATATTTATCAATTCTATCTCCCTTGATATGAAATAGCAAGTAATTTCTTGATGTCCAAAACGAACTATCTTGTGCGGAGTAGCAAGAGCCCATGGATAGACCAATCGTCTGAATTCCCGTTTCGTTCTTAGGGTAAAACACAGCGTTTCCTAATAACTGTGAATAGCCGTTGTTTCCTGAAACCCAAATCGATTGATCATTTGGAGGAAGGTATAAAGATGAGAATAGGTTACTACTGCCGTGTAGCGTTTTTTGTAAATCAACGGTGTGTAAATTTGAGCCTTCCGAATACATTAGGAGACCTTTTCTGGACAGTAAATAAATTTCTTGATTCCTCTTTGAAGGCCAAGAAATACGATCATTAGAATATGGAGATGATTCAAATAGTTTCCCAATTTCGATAGAAGAGATATACGGAGTAGGAAGGTAGTATGCACCATTGGTGATGGATGTCACCCAAATCCCGTTTTCCGAATCTTCACATATGCTGGTAATTGTATTGCCTGGGAAATAGTTAACGGGTTCATGTGTTTTTGATAGACCATTTGAATATTGATACACCCCTTTTCCGTCTGTGCCTATCCATATCGCTCCGTGAGAGTCTTCGTTAATGGCTATTACGTTTTCGGAGAACCGGTAGAGTTCTTCTTTGGATTTGGGTGTAAAGTAAATGACTCGGTCTCTTGAAGAAAGGAGGAATTTTCCATTTGCTAGGGCTATGCATCGAACCGTCTTATTATATGGTATTACATGAGGGGTTTCAATATTGAAAACCCGCTCCTTTTCGGTTCCTTCTAAGAACAACGTTACTTGACTTTGGTCAGCTATACTACCGTTAGTAAAACATAATGGAATTGTATCGTTAATAATCACAATGCCAATTCCACTATGAGTGGAGTCTGTGATTAAACGACTGAGTTTTCCTTTTGAAGAAACGGTTATGTACCCAGATAAGTAAGTCCCAATATGTAGCATGTCATTCGTGTCTACATAAATTGAGGACAACATATCACGATCCAAGTAAGGGGTTAAAATAGAGTTGTACTTGTATTGATGAATACGACCATTTTGAAAATATGAGAGCTTTCCTGATATCGATGTAAACCATATTCGCCCTTTATAGTCTTCGTATGATCGAATAGCCAGTTGATCGGCAAGCCCATCTTCGTGACGATAACTTTGGAATTCGTAGCCATTGTAACGGCCAATTCCTCCAGCGGTTGCAAACCAGGTATATCCCCTACTATCCACCCGGGCTTCAAAAACGTTTATAGTTGATGGCAGTCCGTTGCTTCCATGAAACCTATATGAAATAGGCTTTTTGAATATTTCGGAGCGTTTTTTGCTTGTTATTGAAACCGCCCGATCTGAGTTTTTGATCCCTTGAGCGGTGCTATATTGGGGGATATAGCACAAGAATAGGTTGACTAATATGAGAACTCTTAGAAAGCTTAAAAACGCGGTGAGACGCCGATATGTTGGAAGGATAAGGGGGAAGGTGGGCAAGAAACAATTAAGGTACACCATAACCATATTCAAATGTAAGCCACCAGGGTGCATTGACTGTTGTTGTTAGAATTACCAAGTATTTGGTCGTTTTTCTTCAAAACCCACGAGACCATAATTGGCGCTGAGCATGATGCTCGTACAGTGGTAAGATGGGCTTGCTACAATGAAGGTTGCAGTTGGTACAGGGGCTCTGTTTTATGAGTTGATGGCTTGCTAGGTTTAGCATCAAGTATGTAAAACCTAAAACATCAAATTCATGAAAAAGTTATTGTTTGCCTTGCTGATAGTAGCAGGGTTTTGTTCAGCGCTCAGCGCTCAGGTCTTTGATCACATTGTCAATTATCCGCTAAATACCAATTACCCTGGCTTAGATTATCAGCCGAGAGTACTTTCCTTAACTGCTGGAAACAAGATTTATACCCTGAGCCATGAGATTCCATATGCCGGCGCTGTAATTACTGAATATGATCCAAATGGCAATGTTACTCAGCCTGCGCGCAGGATTTACAATAGTGGAGGACAACTTGTTTTTTATACGGGAATGTGTTTCAACCTGGCCGAAAATGAGCTGGTGCTGGTAGGAACTGTGAACGGTGGAACCGCGGGTCAGGTAATTGTGACAAGTTACAATGTGGGGTCAGGTGCCGTAAACGGAAGCACAACGGTTTCTGCCAATGGAGCCGGTGAATGGCTTGAAGGAGTAGCCATTCGGTCTTTCGACGATGGAATGGGCAATACCGAATACCTGATAGGGGGGACTCACAAGTCTTGTTACAATGGATGTGCGAATATGTTTTTGGTGCACATGGATGCCTCTCTTGGAGTAATCTGGAAAGGGTATTTCACTTCAAATAGCGCCAAAGATTTTCTTTTCAGAGACATGGAAGTAAATACCGCGGCTAATGAAGTAACACTTATGGGCTTTAAAGATGACGTAGAAGTCGTCTTCTTCAAATTTGACTACATCAATCATCAAATTTCGAGCTCTTTTTCCGGAGGAAATGTTAAATCCTTTATTTATCAAACAATTCTTGAAACCCCTCCACATTTACTATTTGAACCATCAGTAATGGGGGATAACTACTATTTCGGAGCCGGCATTTCCGACGATCAGGGAAGGATACACGTATTGTTAGCCAAAACCGACAATAACATTAACCTAACCTGGTCAAATGCCTATGTTGACGGTTCCGGAGGTGTATCGGCCCAGATATGGTCTCCGGGCAGACTGGTTTTATCGGACGACTACTTAATTACCTCTTTCCAAACAGCAAATAATACCATGCCAGATAATGGCATCATTAGGGTTGATAAAGGCAATGGCCTTTTTATATCAGCTGAATCCTACGTAAACTGGGACAGAGCGGCTCTTTACCCCGTTGCAACCAATCTGGGGTCACAGACCATGATGACCAGTGAAAGTTACCAATGGACGCGCATTTTTGATGGCGATGCTTTTGCTTCAAGCAACGTTGGCTGTGGCAATTATCCCAGAGCAATTTTCAGAGCGGCAGCCCAACCAAATGTTGACTATTACAACTTCAATACAAATGCCCTTGGAGGGGTTGGAATGCCAATGTACACCACTTCTCAAGTAAGCGGTACTTACTCTGACTGCTCAGGCAGCCCAATTGGTACTTACAAAAAGGATCCTACTTCAGTGGGCCCTATTGATAACCCTACAACGGCATCGCTTTACCCTAATCCATCACAAGGTCAGTTTGTATTGGATTTGGGAGATGAAGAAGTAGAATCTATCGAAGTTTTGGATTATATGGGACACCTGTTGTTTCAATTGCCAGTAAGCGGCACCAAAACCGAATTGGACATGGGTACTCAGGAAAAGGGTGTATACCTGATAAAACTGGTAGGGAAAGAGAAGTCCAGTACACTACCATTTTATAAGGAATAAAAGGAATCTAAGATAGGTTTATAGGAAGAAGACAGGGAGTGCAAAAGAAGCCCCGCTTTCAAGCGGGGCTTCTTACGTTGTAGGCAACTTTCATTGATTCAACCTGAAGGGTTTACAAAAGTGTGTAATTGTGGGGAATGGACGAGGTAGTGCACTTGGAGCAAATCAGGACTGAGGGATACACGTGGACACTTGTATGCAACTATTGATTGAGTATGTAATGGTCCGTTCACTGGTGATGCAGGTTTGGCTACTTTCGATTCCATGAAAAGGTTGTTGGCGTTAATGCTCTTGTTTTTCTTGCTGAGTGGTCACAACGCCATGGGGCAACCTACCTTTAAGGTTAGAAATTTTGGTAGCGATAGTGAACTCCATCTTTCCGAAAACGTAAACCATATTGCTACGGACAATGAAGGGCATATATGGATTACAAGTTTTGATCGTTTAGAAGAGTACGATGGGGAAAAGTCAAAATACATAGGACTAGAGAATAGGGATAAGTCGGGATTGGTCAGGTTTTACCAAAAACCTAATGGTGAGAAGCTGGTAATTGATGCATTAAATCAACTTTTCTTTATTGAAGATGATACGCTCAGGGCCTATGCGCTTAACGACACTTTGCGGTCTTTATCAAAGGGGCGGTTTTGCTCTGATTTTTACTTTGATCAGCAGAATAGCTTACATATTGCATTTCCCGGATGTGGTTACCTAATAATTGATAGTGCTTATCAGATTGAATATCCCTTAGAAGAAAAGGGAATCACTTTTCATGGAATGGCTTGCCTTTTCAATAGTGATGGACAACCCATTACCTTGAAAATGGCGGATAAAAGCAAGCCAAGAGAAAGCCAAATGTTCTTTTCTGTTATGGATAAGAATGGCCATGTAGTAAGTCAAGCTCCAATAGAAAAGCCAAAGGCCGGCTACTTAAACTCAAAAATCAGATTACCTAATGGGAATTTTCTCCTCTCTACCAGAGGAGGCGACATGTTTGAGTTCAATGCCTCAGGTTTCATAAAGAGAATACCTTTCAAGGGTAGGGTTGTACAATTGTTGGTAGACAGGCACGGTGGTTTGTGGGTGAGCACATCAGAAGGAATTAACTACTACAAGAAGGGAAAAGTTGACGAAAGTGACAAGATGGTACTAATGGCCGGGGCTTTGGGTGCAGCTTGTGTTGAAGATTTTCAAGGAGGAATTTGGTTTTTTTCTGCTGAAAGCGGGATAAATTATATTCCATCTCCGCAGTGTTCTTTTCTAGATGAAAATGAAGGCTCGCCAATCAAAGACGTTATGGCTCTGGAAATTGTAGAAGACCATCTCTACTACGGGCAGTACAATGGAGAATTGAATGTAATAGACCTGGAAGATTACACTTCGCACAAGCTTTTCATACCAAACAGTGATGGGGTCATTAGCGGTCTTAAATACGATAGACGGCACAAACGCCTATGGGTTTGTAAAGGCGGTGACATTTTTTATTTGAACGGTGGCCAATGGAAAAAACTCTCGGATGTGCCCGGCTATTGGTTAAACGGAAGGTGTAACGGTACGGCATATTCGTTTGTTGGTTTTCGCGGGGTGCATTTATTGCTCGCCCGGGATACTTCTGTTACTGTTTCAGAACCATTCCCCTCAAAGATCATATCAGCTTTGGCCTTTCATGATTCGATCCTCATTGGAACGAAACTGGGTACTTACCTACAGACGCCTGATACACTGGTTAGTTTAACCCATGAGTTTCCTGCGCTCAAGGGAATGGTACAAGAAAGTGCATATTTTGATGGGAAGGTGTGGCTTTCGGTAGTTGGTAAGGGGCTTTTTATTCTAAAGGGCAATCAGTTGATTCCGGTATTTGCAGATGAACAGGAGGTGGGGGGCGGAACATTTATAACAGAAGGAGAACAACAACTTTGGTTGTTTAATGCATCAGGAAGTTACATGTTCTCTCCTGCGGTTGCTGACACAGGTGCTATGCTTTACTGTGTAAGTAGTTATATGCCATTGCCCACATTTGACAAGGGAAGAAATACCTGCACTGGCTCCAAGGCAATATTTGCCGACATGGATAAGGGCTTTATGCTGGCCGATTTTGACGCCATAAGGAGAATGCCCAGGGTTGCTCCGGAGTTGTTGATTGAAAGGCTTAAAGTAGGCGATAATGAGTATCAGTACACAGACTCCACATTTGAATTAGAGCACGATCAGAATTTCCTTCAAATTCAATATAAAACGGTTAGTTATCAGTCAAAAGGCATTGAATTTAGATATAGGATTGATGGGCTGAAGGAAGAATGGATAGAAACCGTGGAAAGAAGGGTTGAGCTTCTTGGCCTTCCTCCGGGTGCGTATGCATTCGAAGTACAGGCCAGACTGAATGATCAGATTTGGAGTCCATCGGAGTATTTGCAATTCAACATACATCCGCCTTTCTGGGAGAGGTTGTGGTTCATTATTCTCGTTTCAGCAGTTACGGTTGTTCTAATCTCTCAAATTGTCAACTATCGAATTCGTGTTTCGGATAAGGAGAAGAAATTGATAATTGAAAAAATGAAGGCTGATCAAAAGGCTCTTAAGGCGCAGCTCAATCCACACTTTATATTCAACTCAATTAATTCGGCGCAGTATTTCATTCATGCCGGAAAAAACAAGGAAGCTGAAGTATACATGAATTTGTTTTCAGATTTGGCCAGGCTGGTCCTTGAAAACTCAGAGAAGCGTATGGTAAGCCTTACACAGGAAATTCAATTATACAGTTCGCTCGTTGAGCTTGAGTCAATGGTGTTACCAAACAATGAGCAAATTGAAATGCGTCTGGATACAAATGGAGTTGACACTGACAACACCTTTATGCCACCTGCATTGTTACAACCCTATATTGAAAATGCCATTTGGCACGGACTTAAACGAAAAAAAGGGAGTAAGCTCATTGAGTTAAAGGCCAGAAGAGAAGGGGAAGGAGCACTTGTGATAACTATTGCTGACAATGGAATAGGACGTGAGGCTGCACAGCGAACGAGCTTGGGCAGGAAGAAGAAAAAGTCTTTTGGTATGAGAATTACCTCTCAACGGGTGAAATCAATGGGAAGTTCATCCGCGTTTACAAACAGTGTAAGTATTGAAGATCTAAAAGATAAAAACCTTCAGCCTACAGGAACACGCATAGTGGTGAAAATCCCTTATTTGAGTTCTGAGGATGAAGGTTTTTGATCGGATTACAAAGCTGTTTTCTTAAACTGCGCTTAGCAATTCACTTTCTCTTAGCTCCGCTTCGAGTGCCTTTGCCTTTGGAAACAAAATGTTGTTTTCCAGATGTATATGCAGGTGTAAATCACTCTCAAACTCCTGAAGCATAGAGAAGGTAACCTGGTAGGAACCACAGGCATCCTCTGGTAATGTATATCCCTTGCTCAGCTTGTTCATAGTTCTAAAGTAGTCACCCTCCATGTCGTGTTCATGTGCCATCATTTCAATGGGGTTATCTACCGTGCCAAATGGAGGCAGGCTTATCTTTTCTTGCGAACGAGAGGCATTAACCATTTTCTTTATGAATGGAAATAGCACCAACTCTTCTTTTTTCATATGCATTGCCAGTTCACCAGAAGCCTGTACGAATAGGGTAGACATGTCACTGAGCTCAGGGTGTTTGGAGCCGTGTACTTGTGTAATTTTTTGTAGGTAGGCTCTTATTTCTGGCGCGCGATCTTCTACATAGCGGTGGTGTTTTTTCTCAATGTATTCTATTAGTAAGTCAATAGGCCATGATTGGTAATCATCGCTTCTCATCGTATCTTCCTTCAATGCCTTGCTGAGTTCATTGGTCACAGTTTCAATGTTAGATTCACTTAGAGCGCAAGCCTCTTTAAGTGTTCGGTGCCCATTGCAGCAAAAGTCTATTTCATGGGCTTTGAATACATCAGCGGTACGGTAGTTTAGGGCGACTATTTCGCCAACTGTTTTTTGTGCTATGTCTTTCATGGTATTTTATATGTTATAAATAGTATTTAAAGAATGAGTCTTTGGCCATGGTTTTGGAAGTATTGAATCTTGCGGTAGAACATTTGTGCCATCTTTTGAGCCCTCCATTTGGCTTCTTCTGCCTTATCACCAATGAAGTGCTCATCCACGGTTTCAGTAAATAATTGTAGCCACCTGCTAAAGTGTTTTTTGCCTATGGGCAAGCGGGCATGAGGAGCAAAAGGGCTGCCTGTGTAGCTGTGCTCGTTGAGTAGAACCGTTTGCCAGAATCGGTACATTTTCTGTAAATGCTCAGGCCATTGCTCTTGTATAACTTCCTGGAAAATGCCCCGTAGCAAGGAGTCTGTACGCACTTTTTCATAAAAAGAATCTACCAGACATTTAATGTCATCAAAGGAAGAAATGTGCCGTGAAATCATTAGAAAAAGGATTTATACAAGTGAGGCTGCCAATACATTATGGTATAAAACAGGGCAAAACCAACGAAAGAAATAAGCATCGCCCACACCCAGGCGGGAATGGCTTTTGGAGTTTCGGAACCTTCAACTACAAAAACATCTTTTCGTTCGCTTCCATAGGCATTTACGGTAATAGGAATTTGCTCATTCACAATGTCATTCTCCCGTAGCCCTATTACATCGATTGAAGGGCCATTCTTAACTTCAAAGGGGATACTGCGAATCCCTTCAATTCCCTGGGTGGACTTGGCAATTACTTTGAGGCAATGAGGGCCGTCGGGAATTTTGGTAGTATCCAGAACAAACTTTACCGGAGGTGAAAACTCCGCAAAAGGAGTAGGGTCATCGTCTAGAAAAATCTTTAGAATTCTTTTGTCTTCCATAGGTTTAGGCATTTTCAACTACAATGTTTTTGATATGACTACCTGACTGTTCGTTGGGCCGAAGAAGGTATTTGAGGCTTAAGTACAGGGTGAGAGCTACAATAGCCACTGCCGACCAGATGATTACGAAATCCCAATCGCTTTGCGGACCAGGTCCATGAGTTACATTTTTCAATACTTCTGGTTGGTTGCTTTCACAAACCTCACAGGCCCAAACCTTGGCAGGTAGGAAGCTGGCCAGCAGAATAACAGCCACTGCTTTCATGATGTTATTGGCTAATACTTTGTACATAATCTCTAATCTTCTTTACCTCCTCTACACTTATGGAAGGGGCCTTGTTGCCCCAGCTTGAACGTTCGTGGTTGGCAATGGCGGCAATCTCTTCGTCGCTAAGTTGTTCTGAGAAACTGGGCATTACTCCAAACTCTGAGCGAGCATCGTAACCCTGAAGAATAATACGCACAAGCTGCTCAGGGTTTTCAGCGGTTACAATAGGACTTCCAGCGAGCGCAGGAAAGGCTCCCGGTAGACCTTTGCCATCTGTTTGATGGCAGGAAGAGCAGGTTTGAGTGTACAGTTTGGCACCATCCGGTAAGGGGCTTGTTGCAGTTCCGGTAGTGTTTTTCTCTTCTCTTTGAGAAGGTATAAAGTCAACTGTAGTAAGCCCATCCAAAGGAGCTTGTTTTAGAGACTGCAAATAGGCCACTAATTGCATGGCCTTAGCAGTTGCTACTACTTTTTTACTGGTGTCATTCAGGTACTTGTCAGGTACGGGTAGTACTACATCGTTTTCCAATATTTCATGACTGTATTTTTCAGTGAACAACCATGGATAGCTGGGCATGATAGAAGCCTTGGAAACAATACGAGGGTTGTACAGATGAATAAGATGCCACTCCAGGCCGGGTTGTCTCTGGCCTACATTGCTCAAATCAGGACCAGTGCGCTCACTGCCTAGTAATGAAGGTGATTGTCGCCATACATCCAGTCTCTGCTTGCTATAATAGTAATCAGAGGCCATTGAAGGCCTATCTCCCCATACTTCATCCATTTCAATGTTTCGGACCTGTTGTGTATGGCATGCCACACAGTTTTCTGCTGTGTATACGTGCAAGCCAGCCATTTCATCTTCAGTATAGTTTTTCATTGAAGGCAATGGCTGCGTAGCCTGCATTTGATAGGCCGGAACCACAGCTATAAGGGTGCTGAGTGCCAGAAAGATCAATACTGATGTGCCTACCAAGGCCTTGTGGTTTGTGCTTAGGTTTATCATAACTAGGCGGTTTGTAGGGTTTGCAAGGGTTGATGATTGGCCGGAGACAATGCCTTGGTTTTAGTCATGTGGTAAAAATTGACAGCAAATAGGATGTGCGAAAGAAACATCAGGGAACCCCCAATGGCCCTCCATACCCAGAAGGGCTGCATGAGAATGACCGACTCGATAAAAGGATCACCTTCAATCCAACTGAGACCTTTTAGCGTGCCACCCGCCATCATGGAAATCATGTAGGCAAACAAACCAATGAGAGCAAACCAGAAATGTGCCCCAACAAAAGCTTGTCTAGGTTCTTTTCCGGTAATTTTTGGCAATACAGCATAAATACAAGCCCATAGAAGAAAGGAGATAATACCGTACATAGTCATATGTGAATGGGCCACATTGAAATCGGTAAAGTGCCAAACGAAATTGGTGAATCGGAATGCCTGAAAACTGCCTTGAGCAGAGCCCACGAAATAGAAGATGACACCTACCAGAAAGAAGGGGAGAACATAGCTTTTGGAGATGTCGCCCCATTTACCCTTCATAGTCATTAAAAAGTTGGTGGTTCCTGCAATTACAGGAATAAGCATTCCCGCACTAAACACTATGGCCACTGTTTGCAGCCACCAGGGCAATGGACTAAATACAAAGTGATGTGTACCTATGAGGGTATAGAACAACATTTGGGTCCAAAAGGCCAGGGCGCCAAGCGAATAGGAATAAATAGGTTTATTGAGCGAAGACGGCAGGAAGTAGTAAACCAGGCCCAGTGTAAAAGTCATAAACCACATGCCTACTCCCTGGTGCATGTAATAGCCTTGTATAACGGTTTCGCCCAGACCATCCTGATAAGCGGGGAGGTAGCCTATTGTGGTGAGTATTAGAGTCCAGGCGAGACCGCCGAGCAAATACCAATTGGAGATGTATATCTCTGATATTTTGCGCTGGGCAACCGTTTTGTAGAAGTTTACAAAAGTGAGCAAAAGCCCTAAGGCGAATAAGCTGGCAACAGGCCATATGTATTCCCGGTACTCGCCACCTCCGTTATTGATGCCCGACATGAGAAGGATATTGCCTATAAATACAGACGTATTGATGAGCCAGAAGGCCCTCCAGGCTAGCTTGGTACTGTGAATTTTGTTGTTAGAAGTTCGGGTAACTACAAAGTATCCCAAGCCAATCATGGCCATGGACGCCCAGCCCCAGAAAACGGTGTTGGTGTGCACAGGTCTTAGTCTACCCAAAGAAAGCCAGGATGCGGAGTCAAGTTCAGGCCACACAAACTTCATTCCCAGGTATTGGCCAATTAACGTTCCAAATACCAGCCAAAATGCGGATGCTGCCAGGTACCATACAACTATTCTTTTGAGTGATTCAGGAGTTCTAAGGCCTATTGCTCCCTTTTTTTTTTCGTCGATCAAAGGATTTCCCGGATGGTTGGTGGCGTCGGCTACCAGACCCTTACTGTCCTGAGCCTCACTATCGCTTCCCAGTTCGTTACCCTTTAGTTTAAATTCTTTTGCAGCCTTTCGCTGTTGTAGTATGGCATCTATTTCGTCGCCATCCATGCCAATAAGTTCCTGGCTGAAGGCAACATTGTTTTGTTTGGCTTTGTTGACCTTAAGCTGGTTGAGGTAAGCATTGAGGCGGGCAGAGGCTACAGCAATGCTTATGAGAGCTACTATGAGCACCAGGGCAGCTGTACCTAAAATGCCCGGATTGGTCAGCCAGTTATCAGTACTAGGGTTGGGTTCAGTAGCGGCCAGAGCATAAATGCCCGGATGTAACACTGCAAGGCCTAAGAGTATAATTCTTATTGCGACAAATTTGTCGTAAATAAAAGCAAATTTTTTGTTCATCTCACTAGGGTTGTTTTGCCTGACTTGAGTCCAGTAGCCAGGTCGTATATACTTGTTGTCGTAAGCATTTTTTTGAGCTCTCCTCGCACCTTTACAAAGTTTTCGTGCATGGGGCAGGGTTCATTTGCATTGCACTCTTTGAGCCCTAAGCCACAGCCATTGTAGATGGAATCTCCATCAATGGCAAGTACAATGCTGCTCATTTTTATATCCTTTAGTCGATTTGTATCAATGTCAAAGCCTCCATAACGCCCCGTGTGTGAGTTTACAATGTTGTGTTTGGTAAGGGCTCCGAGAATTTTACCTGTGAAGGCTTCAGGTGAGCCTGAGTGTTCAACGATGTCTCCAATTTTTACCCTACGGCCCTCGAGCGACTGGCTTGCTATGTAGATGATGGCTTTTATGCCGTACTCACAGGCTTTTGAAAACATTGATTGAGCGTTTGGTGGGACAAACCTAGTGGAATATTTTATTCCCGACAAAAATATCGTAAATAAAATTTAGAACAGCGCTAAGCAAAAAAGCCCCACAAGAAGTGGGGCCTGCAGAATTCGTAAATGACGATATTCTAAATGTCGTCTATGGTAATAAACTGCCCTGCACCGGTTACGGTTATGGTTACGGTAAATCCATTGACTGAACATCCTGATACACCAGAGCTACCGGTGATGGCAGGACTAAGACAAGAAGCACTTTGTCCATGGTTGGCTCCTGTAGGGTTGCTCACAACAGATGCCATTCCTACTCTCAAATAGGCCGAAGTGGGAGTGCCGTATTTTGAATCTACAAAGGCAACATTTGAGTTAAATCCAGGAGCCAGGTTTAGTATTTGGCCTTCCGCTTCTTTGGTTCCGCAAGTAACAGAGCCGTAGTCCCCGGCAAAGCCTACATCCAATGCACAGCCTGTATTGTTGGTTACGTTAACAGTGGCTGTTTGAGCCTTGGCCATGCTACCGAATGCCATAAAAAGTGCGACCATGCAGCCAATGGATGTGAATTTTTGAAAAGTTTTCATAGTGAATAGTTGATTAGTTGAAACCCAATATTAGGTTCCTGAAGGGGCTGGATTTATCGGCATTTTCAAAGCGTGGTGTTTGGTTGTAAATCCGATACATTCCATTTTCAATCCGTGAGGGGTGGATGGTGAAGGCGTAAAAACATTGAGTAGATGTGAAACCAATAGCCACTTTGGGCTTGAAAAGTGCTGATGAGCACTATACGGAGTAGCGCTCTCTCAAGAGGTTGAAGATTTCCGATCGATATGTTTTTCCAATAAGCAGTTCTTCTCCGTTGCTCAGAAATATTGATCCTCCGTCCTGAAAGGAAAATGAAACTACCTTCTCAACATTAATGATGGAGGACCTGCTAATTCGTAGAAATCGCTTGGCTGGAAGCATTTTCATGCATTGTTTCATGTTCCTGGACTGTACGAGCTTTTTACCGTTTTGGAGATGGAACTCTGAGTAGGCTCCTTCCGATTTTATGCTTACTACCTCTTCATAGGCTATTACATCATAGCCGTTGCGAGTTTTAACGGCAATGCTACTTTCCCTGAGTTGATCGCTTATACTTCTCAGTCTCTCGTTGTTAAACTCCCTTAGTTTTAGGTTCTCATGAATGCGCAGCAAACATTTATTAAAAGCCATAGGACTTATGGGTTTTACTATATAATGCAATGCATGTGCGTCAAAGGCTTCTACCGCATAATGCTCGTAGGCGGTAACAAAGACTACAATTAGGTTGGGGTACTTTATCTGATCCAGTAGTTCAAAACCATTGTAGCCAGGCATCTCAATATCCAGAAATAGAACCTCAGGTTGAAGTTTATTGATTTGCTCTATTGCTGTAGCCGCATCGTTACATATGCCTACAATATTGATAGGGAAGTCGCCTCGATATTGATTCAAAAGCGCTTCTATTGCTCTGGAAGCTGGTGGTTCATCGTCTACTATAAATGCATTCATTGTCTACCTAACTTTATATGGAATGTCCAGAATTACTTCAGTGCCGCGAATGGCACCATGATCATCTACTACCTGAGTAGCCTGATGACGAAAGGTGTTTTTGTAGAGCTTGGCCATTGTTTTTATGCGCGTTTGTATGTTTTCCATAGCCATAGACTTTCTGGCTCTTTTACTCCTTTTTACCCGGGCTACTTCTATACCAATTCCATTGTCGCGAATTTTAATTTCGAGTACTCGCTGTCCTACTCTTTCTATTGAAATATCAATCTCTCCCATTTTAGTCGAAGGATTAATTCCATGAATTATGGCATTTTCAACGTAAGGCTGTAGAAACATTGTGGGGACCAGTGTTTCACGGGGTTTTATTTGTTCGGAAATGTGCCAGTTGAATGTGATAGGTTTTTCAAACCTGAATTTTTCAATTTCCACATATTCATTGATAAAAGCCATTTCATCCCTTAACGGAATAAAGAGCTCATTTGTGTTTCTCAGTGTTTTTGATAGCAGTCCGGAGAAGGAAGCCAGGTACTCCGCTGCCTTATCATTTTTCTTCGTAATAATCAGGTTTTGAACGCTGCCCAGGGCATTGAACATGAAATGCGGATTGAGCTGTGAGGCGAGGGCCTTGTATCTGAGTTGCTCCTGAAGCAAAATCATTCCGTTCCTTTCCTTCATTTGCCTTTCTCTAAAATACCATAACAGCAAAAGGGTGAAGAGCACAAGTAATACAATACCTACTTTGAACCAAATAGTTTGACTGAAAAGGGGGAGTAATTCAAACTGCAGTGATGTGCTTGAGTAGTAATCATTTTCATAGAGTTTGGTTCTAAACTGCAACTCATACTTCCCTGGGGTCAGGTTAAGGAACTCAAGTTCAGAAGACGAAGACGTTACCCAGACGGAGTCGCTTCCCAACAACCGGTATTCCCTGAGGTAGTTTTTATGATCATGGAAAAATATGGTAGCCAAGTCTACCTTGATAACCTTGGTTCCGGGCTCTATTTTTAAAGGCTTTTTAGATGTTATTCGCGCTTTACTGAGCAGGTTAATGATGGGGCGTGGATTAGCGGTGTTGTGGTACCCCTGGCTAAGGACCGTTTTTTGAACGCCTTTGTCCGTGGCTACAAAGAGTTCATTGTTATGAACGGTTAAATCAGTAATGTTTGAAGACCATAAACCGTTTGATACGTGATAGGAACTTATTTGGGTTTGTGAAGGAGTATAGATTTTGGTAACAAAACTTATTCCATTGGCAGTACCACAAATAAGCATGTCTCCTACAAGTTCCATAGATGAAATAAAGTCTCCGCACAGACCATTTTTGGTAGAATAGCGTTTTTTAACTGAGAAATGAGAATCTGTGAAGACGAGGCCTTTTCCCTTGGTGCCAACTACGAAACCTTCTTGAGTTTTGAGTAAGGTGGTTGCCGGAATCGACAGGACTTTGTTCACTAAAAATTGCCCATCCTTTTCATACACCTTAAACAATCCAGCAGACCGACCTACATAAATAGTGTCATCAAAGTTTTGAGTGACGTAGGTGTAACCAAATCCGATAGTTTGCAATGGATAGAGCTTGATTTCTTCACCAATGTTCCGAATGCCAAGAAGGTTTCTAGTGACTGAGGCAGGTTGGTTTTGAAGGTGGGTCATTTTGGAAAACATCATTCCCATGTAAATCATGTTTTCCAAAGGAGGTACTAAGTCAGATTCATGGCTGGTGCTTACTATCAGATGGTCGTCAATCTGAATGAGATCAGAAATCCTAAAGTCTGTCTCCACTTCCTTGTTAGCTCCTGTATTAATATCGCTTAGGAGCAAAGATGGACGAGAGCTTGCTGCTACAAGTTGGTGGTTAAATAGTATCGTTTTCTCAATCGGTCCTTTTAGCACAGGTTGAAAAAAAGATTCGGATAGCCTGATAATGCCATTTCTAAGCGTTCCAAGCCAAATGTTTCCTTCATCATCTTTGCAAATAGAGCTTACCGAATAACCATCAAGTAGGTGTCGATCAGGCCCTTTTTCTTCCAGGGAAATAACTTTAACGCCACCACTATGAAGCCCCATCCAAAGCCTTCCATCAAAGTCAATGAAACCTCCGGACGTTGCCTTGGCAGGGAGGTTCTTATAGACTATACTGGCGTCTGGATGTAGAATGGCTATTTGTGCATTACATGCCAGTATCACCTTATCCTTGTGTTTTTCATGCCAAGAGATGTGCGAAAAGTTAAAAAAGAGTTTTTCTCCTGGTATACGACTACCGTCTGACGCAATGAAGGTACCGTCAGAAGGGTGGTCAATGAACTTTCCAACGCTGATGAGCCCCATTTCTTTGTCATTTATGAGATAGGCTCCGGTTGGGTAGCATTGCTGCAAACGCTTTTTTCCATTCCAGCTATATACATGGTAACAGCTTGTGTCTTTAAGGCATATTACAAGTCCTTTATTACTGGATCGGGCATCCCTGATGTAGACAGAAGTGTCGTTTAAAAAATAGAGTATTGAGTCATTTCTAATAATTCCAATTCTATTGTCAACGTCATAGAATGCCACGCCACCCAGGGGGGAAGCCAGTATTTTATAGATAACAGTAGATCGTAAACCATTTTCGATGCCATAGGCTTTAAAGGTTTTACCATCATACCGTACAATACCTTTATCGGTACTGGCCCATATATAGCCTTGCTGGCCTTGTAGTACCCAAAATACCTCATTACTCGGTAAGCCGTCTTCTATCTTGTATTGCGTGCTGCTGTACGACTGACCTTGAACCAGAGAAGCAGCAAACAGCCAAATGAGTACACAACAAAGACGAAACCCTTGAAACATAAAACAACAATAAAACAGCACTAACGCAATAGCAATGTCCTAAGGTAATTGAAGGGAGCTATACCACAATGATCTTAGTGCAACATTTAGACAGGGTACAAACCAGCTGCTAAAAATTCATTGCTTCAAAATAGAATTTTCAGTCGTTCCTAAAAGAATAGCTTCCCTTTATTGGCGCAGGGCCTCCCTTTATGCAGAAGAAAAGAATAGAGGTGTTTAAATGAGAGATGTTTGGGAATCACCAAACAATAATCAAACATGAAAAAAAGCAAAGTTCTATTACTTGCATTGGCTTTAATGACCTTTCAGCTGAATGCTCAATTTCTAAGAACATATAACCCAGGAACAACACAGGAAACCTTTTCGATGAGAGGCTATGACCTTACTTTAGACGATGGGAAATACTATTATACTGCAGGAAACGAAGACCATAAGGTGATTTTTGAAATAGATCCGGCAGATGGTGCCATCCTGACACCGAGTACGAAGATTGCCACATTCGATAATTCGGGTTCCGAGACAGGGATTGGAAAAAATTCCGTGGCACTGGCGCCTTATTTTCAAGATCCCAATGATCCTTTTGGACCGCCCTGTTGCTTCAACTTGATGTATTTAACAGGAATGGCAGGAAGTACTGTAACAGGAATAAACTTTGAGAGTCATGGCGTTTACGACAATGCAAGCACTTTCAATTCTTATGTGAGAACGGGATTGTTTGCACCGTTCATGGGACCCGCGACCCCTCCAAACTACTGGCTTCGGGATGCCGATTACGCTGATCAAGTAACCTATCAGGATTATCGATACATGGTGAACAAGAGGGGCACTGGCTCTTATGGTACGAATCAAATGTTCGTTATAAAGCATCATAATGGAATCGGCTCCAGTATCTCAACTGAGTTTGTAAGTGCCACGGCGGATGGGGCATCTCCCGACGTTCCAACACGTACAATTAATGATCCTGCACACGGTGTAATGACTGTTTTTGGAGGCTCTATTCACAACGGTACCAATTATACCAACGACCCCGTTCGGATGGATCCCGGTATGTGGTGGGTAGATCATTCAATGAATACCACTGTTTACAAAACGTATCATAACGCAAGCGGTATAGCCAATGAGAATTTTGGAGTGGCGCAATCTGTAATCAATGTAAATGAAGGGCAGAATAATCAACACAGTCTCATTGTAACAAGTGGAAACAATCCTGAAAGTACGTCGTACAGTTCTGATCAGTTTCAAATGGGAAGGTGGGATAGAAATTGCTTTCATATTTTAAAGGACTGGGATTATGCAGGGGTAGCAACTGAAGCATTGCGCTTATCCTTCATTGATCAACTACATGCCAACGACCCATATGGAACGTTTTACCAAAATCTTCAAGTAGGAGATATTGTGGAAGTAAGTGACGGGTTTCTTATTGTTGGGTCACTCATTAGAAGTGAGCAATACGAAGGCGTCGATGGAAGTGGCTTACCTTTCTCGGCAGTAGATGAGTATGATCAAATCTTCATGGTGAAACTTAATAAACCAACGAGTTATCCTATTGGGAATTTGACCTTTGGGTATGCAAAGTTCTTTCTAAATTTTCCAATTGATGGACTTGATGTGGATGAGGTACAGGCGAACAGGGTGAAGGTAATTAACGGAGAAGTATACATTATTGGATCTTATTCAAGCATAGCAACTCCAAATGAAAGAACCCCTCTGTTGATTAAAACCGACATTAACAATCAGATTGATGATTGTTCCATACCTCTTGAAGCAAATCTTCAAGAACTAAGTGTTTACGAAGTGAATGTTGATGATGAAGGAAGCAGCGCACCTGCATATCCTTCAGCTAAATACCATACGAATGGAATTCAGCATGTGGCACCAAGTACAGTAAGCTGCTTACCACCTGTTCCAGCGGATTATGCCTTGGGTAGAACCTCTATTGATGCTCTTGAAGAGCTGGATGCTTTTCCGAACCCAGCCAGTGATCAAATGACCATTTCGGGGCTTTCTGATGGTAGCGCCACCATTGTAATCATGGATATTAGAGGAAAAATTGTCTTTGAATCCACGGGTAAGGTAACTCCATTACATAATATCAATATTTCCAGTTTAGACAATGGGGTATATTTCCTCCAGGTGACTCAGGGAGATCAAAAACGGTCAATGAAATTAATTAAGAACTAGAAGGAATTGTATTCCTGACGATAAAGCCGCTCCGGAAACGAGGCGGCTTTTTTATACCTAACTCACATTGAAGTGGCATGGTGTCCTGATGAGACTATTTGCGAAGTAGACCTAAAAAGAGCATCTGAAAGCAATAGTTGAAGAAAGCAGAAATAACTCTGCTGATTTCAATCCTGGAAGAGCGAAAGTGAACGGCCTTTTTGGGTTTTAGATGACTGTTTTGGTGGTTTTTAAATTGAAGCTATCTTCTTGATCTCCTAGATGTTTCGCTATTGGTTTTGTTTTGAAGAGAATAGTACTTTGCGCCAAAGTATGGATATGCGTTTGGTACAAGTTACTCGGGTCTTGTGCTGTCTGCTGGTATTTGTGTTACATGCTACTACAGTTACGGCGACTTCTTTGGCATATGTGAGGGGAAGTATATCTCTGACAGAAGTCAATGAATTGCCAGAGACTGCCTGGATTTCATTTGAAGGAGAAGTTTACAACGGCTTGAATAATGGTGTGTATTGGGTCCGCATTGTTTTAGATTCACTTGAGGCAAAGACGGCCGTGCTACGGGTTCCGAATTCCCATATAAATGATGCAAGGCTGTATTATAGAGGTGATAGTGTTCAAACCCTTAGCAACTACAGGTATACTGGTTTTCAAATTAACCAGCCGAGAAGGGGGGATGTCTGTTTTCTGAGAGTGAATTGTGAAAAGGAAGCCATAATTCCCATCGAAATACTACCACTGAGAGATCACGAGAGAAGCATGGTATTCCAAAGACTCATTTTTGCGGCCTACTATGGCTTTGTGCTCGCGGTGATCCTCTTTAACCTCAACTTTTTCTTTTACTACCGAGACGATACCTACCTGTATTATCTATTTCTTATGGTGGCGGTTAACATTCCGCCGGCTATTAAGGACGGGTTGTTCAATTTAATATTTCATCCCACTATAGTTGCTGATTACATAGAGCCTTTGTCTCACATGCTCTGTGGAGTAGCAGCGGTCTTGTTTACTTTCAAATACCTTGATTTAGTCAAACTCAGGAGTCAGTTCTTTAAAACAGCCGGATTCCTTGTATTAGCCGGGTTGGTGCTGTTTTTTACCTTTCTTATAACAAAGAACTTTTCCTTCTATGTATGGTTGGATGTATCTGTACTGGCACTTCTTACCATGTGTGTGGGCCTGGGGATTTCCCAATTTAGTAAAAGTGCTTTTGCCCGCTTTTTTACCCTGGCCTATTTTCCTTTACTGGTAGCTGCCTATGACAGTTATCTGTGCACATCACTTGGAATCGAATTTCTTCAGTTGTCTCTTGACCAATATAGATTGGGTACTGGATTGGAGTTATTTGTTTTTACGGTGGCCATAGGATATAAAGGACGGATTGTGGCTAGAGAGAATAAGGAAATGCGACTGAAGCTCAAGGAATATACGACGCGTTTGGAAGAACAGCACAAGGGGATAAACGAGAGCAAGGCAACAGTAGCTGACTTGTTAGAGCATTTTAAACTGACCTTACGTGAGATTGATGTTTTGAAAGGGATAGCTAAAGACAAAACGTACAGGGAGATTGCTGAGGACTTGTTTGTTTCAGAAAACACTGTGAAGTTTCATGCCAGAAACATTTTTGCCAAGCTCCAAGTGAAAAACCGACAAGAAGCGGGCCAAAAATACATCCAATTTCCTGGGACCATTCAAAATGAACATGGACATTGAACATGGACAGTATGTAGGGGTGGAGATGTTATAGTCTTTGATTTTCAGTTGTTTGTGTGATGTGATAGGAAAAACTATCACCTGAAAATTCGTGAAGTGTCACTAGAATTTTAAATCATTGCTGCATCGTTGATAACGTTTTAAGGGCCCTTTGCAATTCGGCGGTATATGTGCACCATTCAGTGAGTACAATTTGCTCTTCAACTGACTTTCTACAAGTGTTAGAGTAAGTAACTGTTTGGGCCTGTAACTACACGTTTCAACTTAAAACTATTAAAAATGGAAAATTTATCATCAATAACACTAAAAGAACTTACTCCTGACGAAGCCAATACTTATCAGGCCCAGGCCAAAACCAAACTGCAAAGCATTCTGGAAGGTGTAGCCAAAGACAAGAGGGATATGCCGGACTTGTCTCCCAATATTAAAACTCCAGATACCGCCCCAACATTTTATGATGGGAAACTTACTCTGGCCTTTGCCTTTGGAGGCGTATACGCAATTGTAAAGACCATGCCTCCTGCCTATATGAGTGTAGAAGGAGTTGAGCTATCATTTGAAGCAGACGGCATTGCTTTTGGAGCAGGATTTGGTGGTGCCGGACTTGCCGGCTCTTCTATTTATACTGCCCAGGAAATTGCCGCTTTCGGTCAAGTACACATACACTTTGACGTGGCTACCGTTGCGGTAAAACTCAACATGTGGACCACTAACATGATGCCTATTGGCGTTTGGTATGGGGCGCAAATTGGAGTACCTGTTGCGGGTGGAACCTTTGGAGCCAATTGCGGCATTTCCTTGAGAAGCTAAAATTGACTTAGATTATTTACTAAGTGGATGCCAGGTGCTTTGTTGTGCCTGGCATTTTTTGTCACTTTCTTTTCTCATTTGGTACTTCATTTCGCGACTAGAGTGCCTTCTCCGAGTTCAAATCTCAGAAGCTGGATATTCTTGTGTTCTACACATCTTTTTTGAATTGTCAACTTGTCTTCCTGGTCTGCTAGCTGGCTTTTTTTAGTTTTAAAAGCAATGCACGTACTCACGCGGACGCTCAACCTGGGGCTTTGCAGTTGAACCTCATTTAGTCTTTTAGTATGACCTGCGTCATTCCCCAGGGTTGAAAAAATAAACAGATTTGCTATGACGGTAAAAGTATAGCCCGATGGACACAGGAAAGGCCTACACTGCAATGCTTAGTAAAGCACTCCGTAGGTTGGAGAGTAACTTTCGGCCTGTTCAGACGTCTGCGCATAGGGAATGCTTGTACCGTTGTTTCTCGCCCAATCTTCAAAGTACCATGCCATGAAAAAAGACGAAACTATTGGAAGCATAGTGGCCCAGGATATACGAGCGGCGCATGTATTCAAACAGCATCAGATAGATTTTTGCTGCGGAGGCGGCATCACCCTGGAACAGGCCTGCACGCGAAAGGGCATTGGCTTGGAGCAGCTTATTGACGAGTTAGAAGCACAATTACAGAATCAGGCGGAGAAGGTTCCAGACTTCACGTCCTGGAAGGCTGGCTTCCTATGCGACTACATTGAAAATGAACATCATACCTATGTGAAGCAAAGCCTTCCCCTACTCATTGAATATGCTGATAGAGTGGCCAAAGTACACGGTGAAACTCACGCCTACCTCATAACCCTCTGTAAAATGGTACATGCCCTGTCTGATGAACTCATCCCGCACCTGACTAAAGAAGAGAATGTACTCTTCCCTTATGTAAAGCGGCTAGAGTCAGGTGTTGCCGACAGGCCTGTATTTGGCACCGTACAAAACCCCATTCAGTCTATGATTAACGAACATGATGCCGCAGGGGATTTGATGAAGGCACTTGCGAAACTTTCCGGGCAGTTTACACCACCTGATTACGCTTGTAACACATGGAAGGCTTACTACCATAAGCTACAAGAATTTGAAGAAGATCTGTACCTACATGTCCATTTAGAAAACAACATTCTCTTTCCAAAGGCAATTGCTTTGGAGAAGGAAATCCATGAAGCTGAGCACCACTAACGCATTTGTATGTCTCATAGATCGATAATTGAGCCCTTCAGAGTGAAGATGGTAGAGCCCATCTTCATGAGTACCGAAGCCCAACGTAAGGATTTTCTGGAAAAAGCACACCACAATCTATTCCTTCTCAAATCTGAAGAAGTGATCATAGACTTGCTGACAGATAGCGGTACCTCTGCAATGAGTGCCCAGCAATGGGCCGGAATAATGCTCGGAGATGAGTCATATGCTGGAGCCCGTAGTTGGGAGCGATTGTATAATGAAATTTTTGACCTAACTACTTTTCATCATGTGTTGCCCACGCATCAGGGGCGGGCAGCCGAGCGTATATTGTATAGCCATCTTGGTGGAAAGGATAAGATATTCATAAGCAACACTCATTTTGATACAACCCGTGCCAACATCGAGTTTTCGGGTGCTCAGGCTATTGACCTTCCTATAGAAGAAGCCAAGACTCCCGCATTGGAACATCCTTTTAAAGGAAACCTGGATACTGTGGCTTTAGAGCAGTGTATTGAACGGGAAGGAGCCAGAAATATAGGGGCAATTATCCTCACGGTAACCAATAATAGCGGTGGTGGGCAGCCAGTGAGTATGGAGAATGCCAGAGAGGTATCACAAATCTGTAGTAAACACGGGGTATTGCTTATCCTTGACTGTTGCCGCATTGCAGAAAATGCATATTTTATTAAGTACCGAGAGCGAGGTTATGAAGAGAAGACCTACCGCGAAATTGCACAGGAAATGTTTGCTCTTGCTGACGGTGCTATTATGAGTGCCAAGAAAGACGCTATTGTAAACATGGGTGGGTTCTTGGCACTGAAAAGTAAAGAACTGGCCGATGCCTGTACTAACATACTCATCATTACAGAAGGTTTTACTACTTATGGCGGCCTCGCAGGTAGAGACATGGAGGCAATGGCCATTGGACTACGTGAAGTGTTTAGGCCTGATTACTTGCATTACAGAATAAAAAGTACGGAGTATCTCGGCAACCAGCTCCATTCTCTGGGGGTACCGGTTATGCGACCCATTGGCGGTCATGCTGTGTATGTGGATGCTAAGGCCTTTTACCCGAACATACCAGTTGACAGGTATCCAGGACAGGTGTTGGCATGTGATCTATACCTCAAAGGAGGCATTAGGAGTTGTGAGATTGGTTCTGTAATGTTCGGCACTTATGACAGTTCTGGAAAGCTATGTCCGGCCAATATGGAATTGGTTCGATTGGCCATTCCCAGACGAGTGTATACTCAAAGCCATATTGACTATGTGATTGAAACCTTTGAAATGCTGCTGAAAGAGCGCGAGAAGAGTAGGGGCTTTGATATTTCATATGAACCTAAGTTTTTAAGGCATTTTACAGCACATTTTAAACCATTGAGTACGCCTGAAGTACTCAATGCCACAGACAATTGAGATCTGTCTCACCTCAACACGAATGAGAAAGAATTTTTGATGCCATAATTATTTACATGACTGCTTACAATACCTCGTCTCGGATGAGGATACATCCTGGCCTCCCGCTATTGGTTGCAATCCTTATTGCGCTTGTTGCTTTACAAGCATGTCGGCGCGAAGGATGTACCGATGCTAAAGCCGTCAATTTCGATGATAAGGCCAGGACCGATGATGGCAGTTGTGAATATAGTTCGCCCGCATTTATTCTTCATGTTAAGCATACAGTAGATGAGTTACCCTTGATGCTGCTGTCAAAGGAATATTTGAACGTCACTCAGTCCAAATACACTGTACATAGACTTCAATATTACCTTTCGCACATTGAGCTCAAAGGTGCAGAACTAAGTACCGCCAAGGTGCCATTTGTGTACACTGATTATCAGGAAGGTAAGAATTATACAGTAAGCATACCTGAAGCGAAAGAAGGAATTTATGATTCGTTAGTCTTTGTATTCGGGTTGCCGGGCGGATTGAACAAAAGCCACGAGCTACCCAATGATATTGAGAATATCAATATGCAATGGCCTGATATGATGGGCGGAGGATACCACTATATGAAGTTTGAAGGTCGGTTTACTGATACAGATAGTCGTGAAAGGGCCTTCAACATCCATTTGGGTAGGTTGGTCACAGATACACTTATCACTAATCCAATGCTAAGGTTTGCATTTCCTCTTAACAAGCTAGAGTATCAGGGGAAAACCTGGAAACTGCGTCTGAATATGAATTTAAATGGGTGGTTTGATGGTCCTACACCCTACGACTTGAATGAGTTTGGAGGCGGCATTATGATGAATCACAAGGCTCAGCGTGTTTTGAAAGAGAATGGTATGGACCTGTTTGAATTAATTGAGCAATGGGAATTAGCCGAGTAACCCTAGTTGTGGCCATCTTAGGTTTCTTGTTCTGTGCGGGAGCCTGCGGAGGAGGAGATCCTTTGGATGATGTGCTGTATGATCCACATCCCATATCTATCGAAATTCCCGACCCATCATTTCCAAAGTTGCCAGATCCTCCAGAGAATCCACTTACTAAAGAGGGAATAGCACTGGGCAAGCGCCTCTACTACGACCCTATCATTGATGGACAAGGCAATCGATCATGTGGTACTTGCCATCTACAGGAGTATTCCTTTTCATCTGGAGATGCTGTTCTTCCGCATTTGAATCTGGGCTTCGATCAAGTGTTTTTATGGAACGGTGCAGTGGACGGCTCTCTTGAAGATGCGATGCGCTTTGAGGTAATTGACTTTTTTGCCACCGACGTCTCAGCACTTAATGCCCATGAAGAGTACCCTGTCCTTTTCAAAGAGGCCTTTGGTATTGAGAACATTGAACAGGAACATGTTGCCTTGGCTCTGGCTCAGTTTCAAAAAACTGTGAACTCCTATAATTCCAAATACGATAAATACAAAAGAGGTGAATCATCCTTCACATCTCTTGAAAAACAAGGCGAGTTTATTTTCTTTTCTGAGATTGGAGATTGCTTCCATTGCCACAGTGCTCCACTGTTCAAAGACAACAAGATTCATAACAACGGATTGAATAAACACTATAGTGAAATTGCTGATCAAGGGCATTTTCAGGTGTCAGGTAACCCTCTCGATTCGGGTAAATTCAAAACCCCCACTCTTCGCAATATAGCACTTACCGCGCCTTATATGCATGACGGACGGTTTGCCACGTTAGAGGAGGTTATTGGATTCTACAGTTATGGGGTGCATAGTAATGATCTCGTTGATCCCTTGATGAAAAAGGCGCACAATGGCGGTGTGGCCTTAGAAAAGGAAGAAGTTCAAGCCTTGGTGGCATTTCTTCATACGCTAACGGATAAAACCTTTATCAATAATGCTGATTTTGCCCCCTAAATTCTTCATTGATCATTGGAGGAGCCAAATTGGATGCCAACCCTAATTCAAACATCTGTAAATGCAAAGAGACCTTTTCATTTCAAGTGTACAGTTTGACTTAAAGAGCTCCGTTCATATACAAATAGCCTTAAAGAGTATTTGTAATGAATAAGCCATGACTTGTCTATGCATGGCAATTACTGAGCGCGGCTTCGAGTGGGTATTTGAGCTCATATGCAACTGAAACCTTAATTTACCCCCTTACTTAACAGGCGGTGTTTAGGTTTGTTTTTTTGTTTTTAATGCTCGTCCCACTTCACGGTCTTGCAGAGAGCGTTGGTGGTTTTGTGCCCAAAGGAGCACAGCCAGGGAGAAGACTAGTGCAGCTTAACCATTTTACGATTGAGCAGGGTTTACCCACCAATGTGATTAACTGCGGGCTTGAAGACAAGGAAGGCTTCATCTGGCTAGGTACCCGGGAAGGCCTGGTGCGCTATGATGGGGAAATCTTTAAGACCTTTACAACGGCACAAGGTTTATTAGCAAACAACATAATTAGGATCGTCCAAATTGAAGATGAATGGCTATGGGTGCTTTGTGGCCTTAACTCCTTTGACAACAACCTTGGAGGAGAGTTTTTACTCTTTAACACCACTACTTATGAGTGTGTATCGCTGGTTGACAAGTTTCCAGATGTAGATGTTCCTTATTTCAGGCATGTGGCTCCATATCAGGATACGGCTCTAATTCTATATAGTAAGGAAAGTCAATTTTATACCTATGGGCCATATTCTGGTTTACAGGCACTTGACATAGAGAGTGATACTGACAACAATTTCATGGTTTCAGAGAATGGGAATGTATGGGTTTCGAAAGTGGGATCTGAGCGAGGCACTTTTACGGCTTTTTCCTTTGATTTTTATGGTCATTTAAAAGAAGAATACACCATAACTGATGTTGTAAGAGAACCCTTTTTTCTGATAGGTTTTACTCATAGTCATAGGCCTATAGGTACGGTGCACTTTGATGCCGATTCAAAACAGGTATTGGGCTATCTTGACACTAACGGAAAGTTGGTTTCGCTTACTGATAATATTGCGGCAAAGAAGCAAGAAGAAAAGGTTTATCAATTCTGTGGAGCTACTGTATACCTGAATGACGGAGCTTACCAGCTATTTAGGCCGAAGGGACAGGGAGTATACTTAATGGACCGGGATGGAGCAGCAAAGCAATTATTGACTGAAGATGAGAGTACCGAAATTCCAATTGGAAACCTGCGGTTCGTGTTATTTACTTCAAGGGACGATATAGTTTGGTGGTGTACACCTGAAGGACTATTTAAGCTGAGCCTTAAGGATGATAAGTTTAGAAAATGGCTCAGTAGTAGTGATTTAGGTAGGGTTGAGTCCATACGCGGGATTACCCCACATGATGGCAATTTCTATGCATCCTCAGATCAACGAGGGGTAGTGGGACTTGACAACTATGGAGTGAACTTGAGAGTAGCCGTTGAACAGGCCTTATTTTTAATGAAGAGAAACGATTATCTATATTTTAACAGAGAAGGTATAGTAACTCGGTATGGTTTGAAGACCGATAAAGTGGATCGCCATAAGGTGGCTGAAATTGGTGATTTGTGGTCAGTGTTTGTTGACACCAAAGGAAATTGGTGGTACGGTGGGGGGAAAGGAGTAAGGCAATCAACTCAATGGAACGGCGAACAGGTAGACATGACACAAGAACTCTTTTCTGGAGTTGAAGGACAGGTTTTAACCCTTCAAATTTTTGAAGAAGCCAACAAACTGTGGTTTGCTACTACCAAGGGACTGTTCTCATATCATCGGGAAACCAAACAGGTAGAAAGAGTAGGAGTTGAAGTTTTAAAAGATGTACACCATGTGTGCAGAGATGAGAGGTATTGGTGGGTTTCAACCAATGGCAAAGGCCTCGTTCAATGGGATAGACAGAAAAATAAATTTAGGCAGTTTACAACGGATCATGGCCTATCATCTAATACGCTCTATGCCTGCTTAAAGGGTCATTTGGGGAATCTTTGGGTAAGTAGCAATTATGGATTAATGCGTATTGATACGGCTGGGTTTACAGTCGCTACCTATACTATTGAAGACGGTCTGCCACACAATGAGTTCAATAGAGTTTCATGGTGCAAAGCTGCAAATGGCTACCTCTATTTTGGCGGACTGAATGGCTTTGTTGAAGTAAGGCCAGAAGAGTTTTCTGAGCCTAGAAAACCCTATAATGCTCCCCTGCAGGTAAGTAGTTTTTTGCAATATGATGAAGGTGAGCAAAAGCTGCGCGATAGGACTACTGATGTCAGAAGTAATGAACGAATAGTGGTTACACCGAAGAGTGGCTTTTTCGCGCTTACGGTAAATCTATTGGACTATAAAGACGACAGGAAGCTGTACAGTTATCTTATTGAAGGGCTTCAAACCGATTGGATAGCATTAGACAACAATGTGCTTCAATTGGGAGATTTGCCATTTGGGACATATCAATTGCGTTTAAAAGGACAAAATCAAAGGGGAGAAAAGTCAAGTAATGAATTGGCCCTTGAGTTGTTGGTGTTGAAGCCATTCTACTTGGAGTGGTGGTTTATCTCAATTATTGTCGCCCTTTTAATAGCCATTATAATTGGGGTGGTTAGATGGCGTACCTGGAGGCTGAAGCAGGAGCGTAAAAGACTGAGGCAAAAGGTCGATGAACAAACTGAAGAGCTTCAAAAGTCTGTTGCCCAAAAAGATGTATTGCTGCGGGAGATTCACCATAGGGTAAAAAACAATCTTCAGGTCATTTCTAGTCTGTTGAATCTGGAGCGTACCGCAGGCCATGACGCCAAAACCCTGGAGTTGATTATGGAAGCACGGCACAGAATCAAGTCAATGGCGCTCATTCATAAAAATCTTTACCAGCACGACGATCTTTCAAGCATATTAATGAAAGAGTATTTTGAAGAGCTTATTTCCGGGCTTCATGCCAGCTATGCCCGTAAAAAGAAAAAGGTTAGCTACGCGGTTCAGTGTAATGTAGAATCTCTTGAAGTAGATACAGCAATTCCTCTTGGCATTATGGTTACCGAAGTGGTAACCAATTCTTTCAAGTACGCTTTTGGCGAAATGGATGAGGGCCTTGTTGAACTCAGTTTTAGAGAAGACAGAGTTTCATACAATCTGGTGGTGAGTGATAATGGACCAGGTCTTCCCGATGAGTACTTGCAATTGCGAACAAAGTCATTGGGTCTCAGGCTAATCAAGTTGCTTATAGGCCAGCTAAAAGGACAAGTTCGCGTTGAGAACAAAAATGGAACTGCATTTATATTTGAGTTTCCTAAGGAAACCGATTTAACCTCACAGGAGCAATAGGAAGTATGAATCAGGTAAAAATTTTAATTGTTGAAGACGAAGCGATCATTGCAGAAGACCTTCGTTTTTCGCTTGAAGAATTGGGGTATTCGGTGGTAGGGGTGGCAAGTAGTCATGGTCAGGCATTGGAGCTGCTTGAAGTCCATCGTCCTGACTTTGCCATTCTCGATATCATCATTGATGGGGCAAAGGATGGAATTTCGCTGGCGGTGGATATTCGAGAACGCTATGATATTCCGTTTGTGTTTCTCACCTCGCACGCCGATAAAAACACAGTGAAAAGGGCCAAAGACGCCAAACCCAACGGATACCTGATAAAACCGTTTGAGCAAGAAGATTTATTTGCATGCATTGAAGTGGCGTTGTCAAACTTCTCAGCCGGTAAAGAGGCTGTACCGCAGCAAGAGCCCGAAAAAGAAATTGAAAACCTGGTGGTGAAGGATAGCATGTTTGTAAGAGACAAGTATGCCTACATCAAAATTGACTTTGATGAAATCAATTACATCAAGGCCGATGGCAACTATATCAAAATTTTCACCACCGATTCACATTTTATGATCAGGGGAACCCTAAAGGATACTCTGGCTGTACTACCTGCCAAGCAGTTCTTTAGAATTCACAGGTCCTATGTGGTAAACCTCCGGTATATCACAGCAATACATCCATCGGTTTTACTGATTGGCGATACTGAAATACCCATTCAAAAAGACCTTAGAGACGAGCTGTTGTCTCTGCTTCAAACCTTATAGTTAGCTACTATTTATCTACCACAAATCTTGCCCGTTTAATAAGGCTGCCATTGCCTGAGCTTGCTTCAAGAATATAGTTGCCGGGTGCCAGGACTTCTATGTTAAGGGAATTTGCCTGGTAGGCTACTGGAACTGGTTCGCCCAATGTGTTATAAATTGTAACTGACTCAACAGGGACTGAAAAGTCTATATATAGCTGATTGACAGCAGGATTTGGATACACATTGAGTGTAGTAACGGCATTTTGAGACGCCTGTAAGGTTCTAACATCTGAGTACTCGTGCTGGCCATTAAAGTCAACCTGCTTTAGTCTATAATAAACATAACCTTGAGTAGTGGGCACATTGTGGTCTGTAAATGAATATTGCTGTGCTGAGTTAGTGGTACCATTTCCTCCAATTTGTCGAATCACTTTGTAGTGAATGCCGTCCACACTTCGTTCTATTTCAAAATGGCTATTGTTAATTTCAGCGGCCGTTTCCCAATAAAGCGCTGCTTTTTGGCCTGCTTCCAGCCAATTCACTTGAAAGAAGGAGAGCTCCACTGGCAATGGACTTCCTGAACTTCCAATTCCAAAATAATAGAGGTTAGTGCTCATTGAGCCCATGCTAGTGGTTTGAAAATAAGGATCAGAACCGGAAGCAGCTCCTCCACCACTGCCTTTGGTCCAGGACGAGTTAACACCGTTTTCCCAATAGGCCACAGTGCATTTGTTTCTTTTAAACCCTGTGGTTTCTTCAGCGGCATCCCATCCTATTTGAATGCTCACATTACTAACCGATTGACTCGATTGAATGGTCCAGGTTTCACTTACGCAATTTTGAGTGAGCTCGGTAGCCTGGGTGGTTGGGTTACTATACACCTTGTCAGCCACGCCAACGGTGTATTCAGCACTACCACCATCATCAATTATTATGGGTAAATAGGGGTTTCTACCAACCGGAAGAATAACCGGATCCGCACCCACGGTTGTCTTTACGTTTCCTGTACCATTTAGCTTAAGGTAAGAAGTTGATGAACCATGGCTGGTAGTGCCAGTGAGGGTAAGGGTATGGCTATTTACTTCAATATCGCCACTGGTAAGGGTTAGTGCCCCGGAAATGGTTAAGTCGCCTTCAAGACTTACATCATTGCTGTTATTAACCTGAAGGGCCCCAAGGGTTCCTGAACCGCCGAGGCATTGTTTAGAGGAACCACCCAGTATTATTTTATTTGCTCCTGACAAGGAACCGTTAATCACCACATCACCATTTACGGTTACATCTGCCGAAGTGGTTACCATTACTCCGCTGTTGATATGCATCTTCTCATAGGTGCCAGTGCTATTGAGGGTTACATCATGAAAAATTGCTAACTGATCGCCTGAAGAAGAAGGAGCAGTCCCTTCTTTCCAAGTGCTGCCACTATTGTGATCTCCTGTCTTTATCGTTTTAAAGGGCTCTCTATCGGCTGCAGATGCCCAACAATTCCATGGGAAGTTTTTAAGCGTACCCGTATTGGAGTTGCTAGAGGCATCTTCTAGCGAAGTGCCATTAAAGTGATCACAAGGATAGTAGGCTAGGAGACCTGTAGCATCCTCAGCTACTGAGGTGTACATATTGTCTTGAATCTCTGCCTGGGTGCGAGTTGTTGACCAAAAGCGTAACTCATCCAGCTTTCCTTCAAAAAAGAGAGAGCGCCCTTTGTTACAGCCGAGCTGGTAATTCCCAGTGGCGCTTGATACATTGGCACTTGTTGAAATTTCCAATAGGCCGTTGAGGTATACTCTCAGTGTTGAACCGTTATAGGTAATAGCATAGTGATACCATGTGCCAGTTGCAATGGTGGTACTACCAAGCACTGATGAGCCGCTAAGATTGGTTTGTATTATTCCATTGCTAAAGTGTAGAATGTTTCTTCCAGTTCCCGTTCCATCCAATTGCGACAACAATCTCGTGGTTGTATTGTCAGCATTAAACCAACCTTCCATAGTCCAGCTAGAAGAAGAGGGGTTAAGAAAGTTGGTGAGGGTAACATAGTCGTTACTACCATCGAAGACCAAACATGACCCTGGCCCCTTAATATGATGTATTTGAGCCTGCGCCACCACAGGGGCTGTCGAAACCACCCAGTTAGAGACGCTCCCACTTAAGGCAAAGTTTTTAAGAATGCCATTTTCTCGATTTCCTGATACATCAGGTAAGTTGGTGCCAGCCATCAAATCAAACCTGTAATAACCAATTAGATTGCTCTCACTTCCAACGAGTGGTTTATGCAGGTTATCCCTCAACTCAGCTTCTGTTCGCACGTCGTCCCATATTCTTAGCTCGTCCACTACGCCATCAAAACCGTATGCTCCTGTGCGTGTAGTGCCAAATACCCAAAAGCCGTTATAACCCTGGGCTGAAACGGTATGGGTGGTGTCAAGGCTACCGTTTATATAAAACCTTATATCTGTACCGTCATAACTGGCTGCTACATGGGTCCATCTGTTGGCTGATAGGGCTTGACGTCCCGATTTTTTGGTGCCTCCGAGATCAGAACTGAGTGTTCCGTCACTATTTATCCTTAATAGCACCTTACCGGTTCCAGTACCCGACTTTTGATCGAACAGAGTATGAGCAGATCCAATAGTAGTGGGTTTCAGCCAGCACTCAGCCGTGAAGTTAGAGTTTTGAGCATCCAGTGTTATTGGTAGCTCAATTTGATCCCTTCCATTACTGTTGTCACTATCAAGGTGCAAGGCGTATTCGGCCCCATTATCTGACCAGCCAACAGCGTAATAATTTTCTTTTGTTACGTTCCCAAGGTCTAGCCAAAACTTTACCCGGTTGCCTACCAAGTCGTAGTCCGTAGTAGTCACTAATGAAAATGACCCACTGGTGCCTGTGCGATGAAGTAAATAATAGGAACGGTCAGAACTCAAGAGAGCACCTAAGTTGAAAGACATGGATAAGATTCCTCCATTGCTGTTTACATCTTCATAATCAAGTCTCCAGCTTCGTCCTCCACGTCCAATCACATTAGAACCGCTCGGTAAATCGGTGGATACTTGATTGGCTGTGCCATGTTCATTTAATATGGCCACAAAATCTCCCGCATCTTGAAGCGCATCTCCTGAAGCTGTAGTGCTTGACAGCAAAAGATTGGAGAAAGCAGCAGCTGAAGAACCGCCATTTGCAATGGCCTTAGGTACTTCGCGTTTCCAAAGGTCATTCCTAAGTCCTGAGCCCCCAAACAGCCATACATCATTACCGTTATTTGAACACATCATTGAGTATCTTGGTCCTGGGTAATTGTCAAAATCTGGAATGTCCTGTATCCCAAACACTGCTACTCCGTCACCTTCCCAGGTCCAGGCACTGCCGTTCCATTTCCATAGATCGCTATTTGTTCCTAAACTATCCTGGCCTCCATATATCCAAATATTATCTGAAGCATCCCGCCATCCACAGGCGTTGTCAAGCCCACCTGGTCTAATTGTACTTCCGGTTTTTAGAGGTAATGGGTTGAGTGTTGCACCACTATTCAGATGAATCCATACTTCGTTGTTTACATCAAATCTGTACAATCGATTAAACCTGCCAGCGTTTGATCCATTGAAACCATAACCTCCAAACAGCAAAAGGTCTCCATCACCCATGGTTACACCTACAGCCCCGCTACGCCCACCTGGTTGAGTAGGTGAAGGCGATGCAACGAATGAGTTGTTGATTGATAGGGCTCCAGATTTATGATTCCATCCTCCAGTACTCACGGTATATTTCCATACATCTCCCAGATACCCAGCTGCGGTGTTGGTGCCTCTGCCAAATCCTCCAAAAAACCATAAATCTCCACTATTGTCTTGCCAGGCAACAGATTCGGAACGGCCTCCTGGAGTTGTGGCGATGCCAAGCCTGTTGGTGCTGGTTCTTTTGTCTTTGATTATGAAGCCGTTCATAAAAGTCCATTCGTCAGCACTTACATCATACTTCCATAAATCACTCAGATATCCTATATCTCCGTTATAGTCTAAGCCATATCCGCCAAATAGCCATAGATCATCATTACTATCTATCCAGCCCACAAGGCCGCGGCGCCCCCCTGGAATGTAAGACGATGATGCGGTGCCCTTGGTACCATAGGTACCAGAATTGTCTTTGGTGCTTGGGCCTGATATCCAAGTCCATTCGTCGGTACTGATGTCATACTTCCACAAATCGCTTAAATAGCCTGAGCCTGAAGATGCCTTGCCATGCCCACCAAACAACCATAAGTCTCCATTGCTGTCGGTCCAGGTAACACCATCCACCCTCGGGCCAGGTTTGTTGCTTGAGGCTGCTGTACCTTTTGTGCCGTATGAAGCCGCTTTGTTGGTGCCGCTATTACCACTCGTCCAGGTCCATACATTGTTTTGACATGCCGCATCGTTGAAGAATAGTATAAGACCAGAAAGCACAAGTACTCTTGTGAAGAGGTGGTAAGTTGAATTTGGTTTACCAAATTCAAGCTTAGCCACCTTTCTTATAACATCCATGAAAACTCCCATATCGAAACCAAGCATTAATTGGATAAAAGTCTTTTTAGTACCCTAAGAATAGCCATGCTCAAAGAGCTGATAAAAGTTTTGTGATAACCCTCACTTTTTATGGTTTGGCAACTGGAAAGTTTGGGGTGGCACTATAGTTCAGTCAATCAAGTTCAATGGTTGTCGCCTGTAATCCTTGTCCAGTTGATTCAAGAGAGCTTTGTTCAGTACGCCTTAGTGGAATTATTGGCTATTTGGTTTAGCTTGTAGAGTTTTATTGGGCACGGAGCTTTCAAAAGCTCCCTTTCTACCCTGGCGACAAAGACAGGCTTTGTAGGGCTCTTTAAGAGCTTGATTTTCTAAGTCAGAAATTGAGTAGATTTATAGGCGGGTGTGCGCAAGTCGGCAATGAAATGGTTTGTATTCTTCATTTAGTCAAATTTTATATAGTGAAGAATTGATGCATACAAAAAAGGGCACCCGCAATGCGGATGCCCAGCCAATAATCGAAACCCTGTAGAGGTTACTCTGCTAGTTTCAATTCTACTCTTCTATTCTGATCTCTACCTGCTTCGGTAGCATTGTCAGCAACAGGGTTGGCGGCACCATATCCTTGGTGTTGAAGCCTTGAGTTTTCTACGCCTCTTGCCACCAAATAATCGTAGACTGCCTGTGCTCGCATTTTCGAAAGCATTAGGTTGGCATCTTCGCTGCCTGTATTGTCTGTGTGGCCTGAAATTGACATTTTAACATCTTCATGTAGCATGAGGTAGGCTGCTATTCGGTCTAGTTCCTGCTTGGCTGCATCAGTGAGGCGCGCCGTGTTAGGAGGGAATTGCAGAGTGTTGGTCACAGAGCCGTCTTGAATTTGTATAGTAGATGCTGCAGACTGCATTTCAGTTTTGGTCATATGCAGGCTATCGATCTTATTATTCAGGCTTGCTATTTGGTTTTTCTGAGCTTCATTTTCATCAGCAAGCTGAGTCATTCGGTCTCTCATGGTTTGTACACGCTCTTCAAACATTCGGTCCACTTCTTCCTGGGTAAGGCCCTGATTGATAACGGTAGCGGGTGTGTTTGGAGTAACCGGTCCACGGCTTCCTTTAAAGAAGCGGTATCCCAGGGTAAACTCATTGCCACCGCCTGTAAATGGCCCTGCATCGTTGATCATATGATCGTAGGTATAGCTGAGTGTAAGGTTGTTGCTGAGCACTGCACCTGCACCAAAGCTGAGTGCATATCCGCCGCGGTAACCTGCTGTAAGGAATAGCTTGTGTCTGATATGCGCTTTTACAATCACGTCGTACTGTATTGGAGTGCCTGCAGTATGCCTGATGGTGAGCATGGGAGTGATGCCAAAGGTGTCTCCTTTAAGATCAAAGTCATAAGAAGCAAAACCCAGGCTGTGTGCAGGCTGCTCATAACTGAAGGCTACATTGGAAGTGTAGTTTTGGTAGAGCAGCTGATTGCGGGTAAGCTGCTGGATGGCAAAACCTGCGGTGAGCTTACCGGCAGTGATGTGTGTACCAAAGGTTCCGTTTACAAATACCTTATTGGCACTTTCCAGGTTGAGTATGTTCTCATTGATGTCAATAGCTCTTGCGGCAGCCAGATCAAGGCTTTGCTGTCCGGCATTGGCAGCCAGGCCAAGATGCCAGGTAGCCTTCTCGCCGATCTTCACATTGTAAGAGTATGCCATCTGAAACCCTGTTTGCCTGATGAGTCCCATTTTATCGGTAAAAAGTGTACCACCTAATCCCATGTTTTGCTTGGCAAAAGGAGCGTCGAGCGCCAACAGGCTGGTAGTAGGAGCTCCTTCAAAGCCTGCATACTGGTATCGGTGTGCCAGCATGAGCCTTGCTGTTTGGCTGGCATCATTGAAGTTACCGGCAAAACTTGGGCTTAGCAGCATCTGGTTGTAGATGTAGCTTGAGTATAGTGGCAGTTGCTGGGCAGAAACCTTGTTTCCAATTACAAATTGAAGATTGAAGATTAAAAATCCAACTATGGCGTA
>ENA-OWNT01000282-OWNT01000282.1-seawater-metagenome-genome-assembly--contig:-NODE-282-length-136966-cov-11.486080_pt1 | contig 136966 bp, 120 predicted proteins | sample MGYA00238136_ERZ651165 | MGnify/ENA primary metagenome ERZ651165 (study PRJEB26861, sample SAMN08777766) | seawater metagenome | isolation source: coastal seawater | place: USA: Florida | collected...
AGTCAGCCCCGAGCCAACCTCAACCGAGGACACTGTGTTCTGTCGGTGGAGCGCACGACTTGTGCGGGTAGGAGACCTCTTCGAGGGGAGGTGGCCGCGAAGCGGACGGAGGGGGCCCTGCGGAGGGCGCTGTGCGCCCGAAGCCCGGAGGGCGCTGTGCGCCCGGAGGCCGGAGGGCGCCGCGCGCCCGGAGCCCCACCCGATGCGGATCCCCGAATCCAGACTGGCCCCTTCAGGGCACCAATCCCCGACCGATGGGGGTTCGGAGGTCGTCGTGTCCCTCGAGATTCCCCAAGACCGCGCCCACAGCGCGCCCGTCGAGCGCCCCACCCACGATGTCATCGTCATCGGGGGTGGGCCCGCAGGCCAGAAGGCCGCCATCCAAGCCGCAAAGTCCGGCAGCCGCGTCGTTCTCGTGGAGATGGAGCGGCGTGTGGGCGGCGCCTGCGTGTACCGCGGAACCATTCCGTCCAAGACCCTTCGAGAGAGCGCACTGGCGCTGTCCCAGCTGCGCCACCGCGCCCCGCTGCTCGCCGAGACCACGCCCGTGGAGGACATCGCCGTCCCCACCCTGCTCAACCGCCTCGAGTCGGTCTTCCAGGCCCACGCGGTGTTCCTGAGCGACCAGCTCATGCGCAATTGCGTCGAGGTACAGCGCGGTCGCGCCGCATTCACCGCACCCGGCCACATCGACGTCCACACGTTGCGCGGCCGGGTGGTCAAGCTCCGGGCCCCCCACGTGGTCATCGCCACCGGCTCGCGACCGCGGCTGCCACCCGAGATTCCCATCGACCACGAGCACATCCTCGACAGCGACTCCCTGCTGTCCATCGCCTATCTGCCCCAGAGCCTGGTGGTGTTGGGCGCCGGCGTCATCGCATCGGAGTACGCCACCGTGTTCCGCGAGCTGGGCGTCGAGGTCACCATCGTCGACCGCGGCGAGCGCCCCGTGAGCTTCATGGACCCCGAGCTCAGCCTCGGCTTCGTCGACGCCTTCGAGGTGGCTGGCGGGCGCTACATCCCGGGCGAGACCATCGAACACATCGAGTTCGACGGCGTTGCGAGCGTGCACACGCACCTGAGCTCGGGCGAGATCCTCGAGTCGGAGAAGGTGGTCTGCGCGCTGGGGCGGCTGGCCAACGTCGAGCGGCTGGGCCTCGACAAGCTCGGCATCACGCTCACCCCGCGTGGCCAGATCCCGGTCGACGAGCACTACCGCACCGTGGCCCCCGGGACCTACGCCGTGGGCGACGTCATCGGATTCCCGGCGCTGGCCTCGACCAGCATGGAGCAGGGCCGACGCGCCGCGCTCCATATCCACCACGAGCCGTGTCCCACCAACTTCAACATCGTCCCCATCGGCATCTACACCATCCCCGAGATGTCGTCGGTCGGCTCGTCCGAGGCCGAGGTTCTCGAGACCTACGGCGACGTGCGGGTGGGGCGGGCATCGTTCGATGAGGTGTCCCGGGCGCACATCCAGGGGTCGACCCACGGCCTGCTCAAGCTGGTGGCATCCCCCGAAGACAACCGTCTGCTCGGCATTCACATCCTCGGCGCAGGTGCGGCTGAGCTGGTGCACCTCGGACAGGTGGCGATGATGGCGGGCTGGACGCTCGAACAGCTCGTCGAGACCACCTTCAACTTCCCCACGATGGCCGAAGCCTACCGAGCCGCCGCGCTCGACGCCCTCAACCAGTCGGTGGAGGACGACTTCCTGGCCGGCTTCACGCACGCGGCCAAGTAGGCGCGAGCGGTAGGATTCGCGGGCCTGCTCTTCGGAGGTCCGCATGGTGCGCGTGTTGTTCCGGGTCTTCGGGTTGTGCACGCTCGGGTGTGGCAGCCACGACACCGGAAAGGTGGCCCCACCCGGCCCGCCCTACCTCGAAGACGACCTCATACAGGTTGTTCCCGGAGCCGGCCTGCCCGCCGAGGCCGTGGTGCAGCCGTCGGCCAACAACCTCGACATCGTCGAACACAACGGCGCGTTCTACTTCGCGTTTCGCACCGGACCGTCGCACTTCGCGAGCGCCGAGGTCCAGATGCACATTGTGCGCTCCGAAGACCGCCACACCTGGACCTTCGAGCACACCCTCGACCTCGACACCGACCTCCGCGAGCCCCGCTTCCTGTCCGCAGGCGACCAGCTCCACCTCTACTTCGCCAGGCTCGGCACCAGCGCCACCGCCTTCGAGCCGGGCGGGGCCCTCGTGACCACCCGGTCGGCCGATGGCTCCTGGTCTGCCCCCGCCGACCTCTTCGGCGCCGACGACACCTTCATCCCCTGGCGCACGCGCTGGCACGACGGACGCGCGATGATGGTGGGCTACCGCGGCGGCGAAGACGTCTACGAGTTCGACGAGCTGCCCGCTATCGAGATTTCCTGGCTGGGCTCCGACGACGGCGAGGCCTGGACCGACTGGGTGGACGGCTCGGGTCCGGTCCAAGTGGGCGGTGGCTCCGAGACCGACCTCGCATTTGCGCCCGACGGCGCCGTGGTGGCCGTCATTCGCAACGAAGCAGGCGACGCCGACGGCTGGGGCTCCAAGATCTGTCGCGGAGAACCCCACTCCCTCGCCGCCTGGACCTGCACCACCGACGTCCGGAAGTTCGACTCCCCGCTGGTCTTCGCCCACGACGGCCGCATCTGGCTCATCGGCCGACGCCACCTCACCGAGACCGGCGCCTACGACCTCGAACAGCGCGACCTCGACCACAGCACCCAGACCCTCACCTACCAGGCCGCCTACTGGAACGAAGCCAAGCGCTGCAGCCTGTGGGAGGTCGACGCCACAGCCCTGACGGTCGACCACGTGCTCGACCTGCCCAGCCGCGGCGACACCTGCTTCGCCAGCATCCTGCCTCTCGGTGGCGACCGCTTCGAGGTCTGGAACTACAGCTCCCCGGTCGATGGCCCCGACCTCACGTGGATCGAAGGCCAGACCGGCGACACCTACATCTACAAGCAAACCCTCGTGATTCCGTCGGGCGGATAGACGCGGGGCGCCATGACCGAGACCATCGTCCCCACCCCCGTGCTCCGTCCCGCCGTCGTCGGTGCGTCGGGCTACGCCGTCCGGCCCACCCACGTGCAGGTCGACCTCGGCCGCTTGTCCGACAACCTGCGCGTCATCCAGCGCCACGTGGGCGACCAGACCGATGTCATGGCCATCCTCAAGGCCAACGCCTACGGCCACGGGCTCGTCCCGGTCGCACAGCACCTCGAACGCCACGGCGCGGCAGCCATCGGCGTCGCCTACCTCGAAGAAGGCGTCCTGCTGCGCCGGGCCGGCGTCCGCTGTCCCATCCTGGTGCTCGGCGGCATCGTCGACGACCAGATCCCGGCCTTCATCGAGCACGACCTCGCCCTCACGGCGTCGTCCGCCGACAAGCTGGTTCGCATCGAACAGGTCGCCGCGTTGCTTGGCCGACGGGCCCGCGTGCACCTCAAATTCGACACCGGCATGGGCCGCATCGGCGTGCGGTGGACCAACGCCCGTCCGCTCCTGCTGCGCGCCGCGTCATGCGAACACGTCGACGTCGAGGGCATCTTCAGCCACTTCGCCAACGCCGACATCCCCGACCTCACCCACGCCCGCCTCCAGCTCCAGCGCTTCCGGCAGGTGCTCGACGTGGCCCGTGCAGTCGGCCTCACACCCCGCTGGCGGCACATCGCCAACTCCGGCGGCACACACCTGCTTCCCGAGAGCCACCTCGACCTCGTGCGCCCGGGCATCGCCCTCTTCGGCGTCGCGCCCTCACGCCACGTGCCTCTGCTGCCCGGCCTCCGCCCTGCCCTGCGCTGGGTGTCCCGCGTCGTCTACTTCAAGGTCGTGCCGCCCGGCATGCCGGTGTCGTACGGCTCCACCTGGGCCCCCACCCGCCGCACCCGCCTGGTCACCGTGCCGGTCGGCTACGGCGATGGCTACTTCCGGTCACTGTCCAACCAGGCCCACGTCATCCTCCGTGGGCGCAGGTACCCTGTGGTCGGGCGCATCTGCATGGACCAGATGCTGGTCGACATCGGCGGCGACAGCGCCTGGAACGGCGACACCGTCACACTCCTCGGTGAAGCGGAAGGGCACGCCATCCACGCCGAGTCGCTGGCCCACCTCGCCGGCACCATCTCATATGAGGTGCTCACCAACATCAACACCCGCGTCCCCCGGGTGTACCGCAACGCGTGACCGACCGGCCGTCGGTGCGGACCGCGCTCGTCGTGGCCCTGGCCGTGGCCGTCATCGGGCTGGTGGTGCGCTTTCCCGGCGCGCTCCCGGGGCCCCGGGTGGTGAGCGCGATGGACCACCTGACGGTCCATCCGCTCTTCCAGGAAGCCGGCTCGGAAGACCGCGGACGCGTGCGTCATCCCCACCTCTCCGACCCCGCCCTCCAGCTGGCGGCCCTCGACCTGCGCACCAACGAAGCCCTGCGCTCCGGACAGGCCCCCCTCTGGAACCCCGACCTCTACGGCGGCACCCCGCTGCTCGGCGACGGTCAGAGCCGCCCCCTGTCGCCCGTCACGCTGCTGAAGGCCCTGCTGCCCCACCATCCCGGCATCGCACACGACCTCGGCGTGGCGTGGCTCTTCGCCTGGCTCACCCTCGGGATCACCCTGCTGGTGGGCAGAGTCACCAAATCTCCTGCGCCCGTGCTCGCCGTCGGTGCCGCCGCAGCCCTCACCACACCCTACTTGTCGGTGTGGTTGCTCCATCCCCACGCCAGCACCTTCGTCTGGCTGCCCTGGTGCCTGCTCGCGGTCGAAGCCACCAGCGTTCCGGCCGTCGCCATCGCCGTCTTCGGCTTGTGGACCGGCGGACACCCGGGCACCACCCTCCACGTGGCGGGCCTCACCCTACTTTGGTGGGTCGCTCGCTCCCGACACTGGAAGCCGGTCGTGGGTGCAGTGGCCGGCGGACTCCTCGCCGCTCCCCTCTGGGCCCCGCTCTGGGACCAGGTCACCCGCTCCACCACCGCGTCCGCGCGCGTCGGCGGCAGCCTCGACCCCTCCCTCCTCCTCGACCTCCTGTGGCCCGGCTTCCACGGCCATCCCGCCACCGAGACCTGGTCGGGACCCGGCTCGTGGGCCGACGGGCAGATCCATCCCGGACTCGCAGCCCTGGCCCTGGGGCTGGTCGGCCTCGCGCACCGCGGACCGCATCGCTGGCTCGTCCGGGGCCTTGCGCTCACGCTGGTGGTCGGCACGGTCGCATCCGTCACCGGCCTGCCCGGACCGGTGGCCCACGGACGGCTCGGCAGCGTCGTCGCGCTGGGATGGGCCGGCCTGGCCGTCTTCGGTGCACTGGCGTGGTCGAAGCGGTCCCCTCGGACCGTCTGGCTGGCCCCCCTCGCCGTCCTCCTCACCGGCACATGGGCCCGCTGGAACGACCAACACACCCTCACCCACGCGGAACACGCCATCCAACCCGCCGACTGGGTGGCGCCGGTCCGTGAAGCGGCGTCCGACGGTCGCATCCTGGGCCTCACCTGGGCCGCCCAGCCCAACACCGGCGCTCTGGCCGGCCTGCGCGACCTCCGCGGCTACGACCTGCCCGTCTCCACCGACACCCACCGCCTCATGACCGCCCTGTCGCCCCGACCGCGCGGCCCCTGGTACCCGGTCGACACCCCTCCCTCCGCCAGCTTCCTCGACTGGTGGGACGTCCGGGTGCTCCTCGCCTTCCCCGACGACGCCGTCGCAGAGTGGGCCGAGGCCGCCGGATGGTCGTCCGTTTCCCTCGCCTCGGGCGCCCCACTTCAAGCGTGGGCCAACCCGTCCCCCGGTCCCGCAGCCTGGGTCGCCCGCCGCACAGTGGTGGTGGCCTCCCCCGAGCAAGCCCTCCGACGCCTCCCCTCCCACCGCGGCACGGTGTCCGTCGAAGCCGATGGCCCCCGCCTGAACAGCCCTGGCGAGGCCATTGTCGCCGAGCGCACCTGGGATGGCGCCGCCCGGATGACGCTGTCGTGGGAGCCGGCTTCCGAGCCCGGCCTGCTCGTGGTCACCGAAGCCTGGGCACCTGGCTGGCGCGCGCGGCTCTCGGATGGAACGGCGGTCCGGCCCGTCCGTGTGGGGGGCGCGGCCATCGGTGTCCCGGTCGGTGCGAGCATCTCTGGCGCCGACCTCTACTACCGCCCCGACGGCTGGATTCTCGGCCAGCGCTTGTTCGTCGTCGGCCTGGGACTGCTGGTGGTGGGCACGCTCATCGCCCGACGTCAGCGGCGTCCGGTGCCGGCCACAATCCCCGACGGTGGGAACACCAGCCCCCACACGGCAAGCATCAGGAACACGAGCCCCGACACCGCTGTGGGCCAGGGCGACGCCAGCCTCTGACGGTCCACCAACACCGCGCCCATGTCTCCCACCCGCAAGGCGTGGCGACCGAGGTGGTCGGCATCCGTGGCCGACGCATGCCGCCCCCGCAGGACCGTCCCATCGATCGCCTCCAAGCGGCGGTTCACATGTTCGTCGAACCACTCCTTGGCGTCTGGAGGTGGATGCAGCCGCATGAAGGCCTCGAGGGGCTCCAGGCGGGCTCGATCTTGGAGACGGTAGACCACCGGCACATCACCGAGGGTGGGCTGGTCGGTCGCCACCAGCGACACATACGCCACTTCCAGGCCGTTGCCGTCGCGCACCACCGTGGCCGTCTCGAGGTCCATCGAGCAACCGCGAAGCACGAGATGCCCCACTTCATCGGGCATTCCGTGCTCTGCGAGGGCGGCACAGGTGGTGTCGAGGGTGGTCCCGCGCGCTTGACCCAACATCCCCCGGCCCGCTGCCCGGTCGACCGTCCACACCCCCAACGCCACGGCCATCACGAGCGAGATGATCCCGCCGAGACGAACTCCGGGTGCGGGGGGAGGACGATGGGTCGGTCGCGTGTTGGGGGCCACTCGAAGACCCTATCCGCCGCGACAATTCGTGACGCTCCCCGCGCCCGACATTCTCGCTGCCACGGCCACCGGTCCCGCACCGGTCGACCGGTTACACCGCGCCGCCGCTCCCCCACCCCTTCCGGACTCCGTGGTCATGTACGAATTCGAGCAACGACGCCTGGACAAGCTCGCCGTCCTCCAAGAGGCGGGCCTCAACCCGTATCCGCACGGCCTGCGCGTCACGCACACCACCGCCGAGATCCTCGACCTCATCGGCGACCGCGACAACGACGCCCTCACCGCCGACGAAACAGTCGTCACCTTTGCCGGCCGTCTCATGTTCAAGAACGAGATGGGCAAGGTGGGCTTCGCGCGACTGCAGGACCGCGCCGGCCGCCTGCAGGTGTTCATCCGCAAGAACAGCCTGCCCGAAGGCGCTTTCGCCAATGTCTGGAAGAAGCTCGACACCGGCGACCACGTGTGGGTCACCGGCACGCTCATGCGCACCCGCACGGGCGAGGCCACGGTCAAGGCCACGGGCATCGCGCTCGCCGCCAAGTGCATCGCGTCGCTCCCCGACAAGCACAAGGGCGCCACGGATCCCGAGTTCCGCAACCGGCACCGCTACGTCGACCTCTTCGTCAACCCCGAGAGCCGCAACACCTTCTTGCTCCGCTCCAAGGTGGTGCGCGCCATCCGCGACTTCTTCGAAGCCCGCGACTACGTCGAGGTCGAGACGCCCATCCTCCAGGTGATTCCCGGCGGCGCCACCGCGCGTCCGTTCGTCACGCACCACAACGCCCTCGACATCGACCTCTACATGCGGGTCGCGCCCGAGCTGTTCCTCAAGCGGCTCGTCGTCGGTGGTATGGAGCGGGTCTACGAGATCAACCGCAACTTCCGGAACGAAGGGGTGAGCACCAAGCACAACCCCGAGTTCACCATGCTCGAGTTCTACCAGGCCTACGCCACCTGGGAAGACCTCATGGACCTCACCGAAGCGCTCCTGCGCGAGGTCTGCGAGAAGGCCACCGGCGGCACCACGGTCGAGTTCGGTGAGCACACCCTCGACTTCGGCGCCCCCTTCCGCCGCCTCGACATGGCCACCGGCATCGCCGAAGCCACCGGCCTGTCCACGGAAGATGTCCGCGACCCCGCCAAGCTCCGCGCGCGCTGGCTGCAGGACAACCCGAAAGACGAAAAGAACCCCGACCTCCCCACCACCATGGGCAAGTGGTTCGAGTGGTTCTTCGACGACTACGTCGAGCCCGGGCTCATCCAGCCCACCTTCGTGATGGGCTACCCCACCGAAATCTCGCCCCTGTCGCGCAAGAACGACTCCGACCCCACCCTCACCGACCGCTTCGAGCTGTTCGTGTGTGGCATGGAGCTCGGCAACGGCTTCAACGAGCTCAACGACCCCATCGACCAACAGGAGCGCTTCCTCGGTCAGGTGGCGGCCCGCGATGCCGGCGACCAGGAAGCCATGTACTTCGACGCCGACTACATCAAGGCGCTGTCGTACGGCATGCCCCCCACCGCGGGTGAAGGCATCGGCGTCGACCGCCTGGTGATGCTGCTGTCGGGCAACAAGTCCATCCGCGACATCATCCTGTTCCCCACGCTGAAGCCGCAACACGTCGCGCCCGAAGCCCCCACGGAAGACGCCACCTGAATGCGCTTCGCTCTCCTGGTCGCCCTCTCTCACCTGCGCTCGCGTCGTCATGATGCGGGCGTGAGTGCCATCGCCCTCATCTCGATGGGCGGGGTCACGGTGGGTGTGATGGCCCTCATCATGGTGCTCGCCGTGATGGAGGGCTTCGAGGTCGACCTACGCGAGAAGATTCTGGGCAGCAACGCCCACGTCGTGGCGCTCTCGTTCACCGGGTACTTCGGCAACTACGGCGAAAAAGCCGACGACGTCGCACAGCTCGAAGAGGTCGAGGCCGCGGCACCGTTCCTGTACACCGAAGCCATGGTGCGGTCGTCGTTCGGAAACGCCGGCGTGGTCCTCAAGGGCATCGACCCCGAGCGCACTGCAGGCGTCACCGATGTCGTCTCCAACCTCACCATCGGTCCCATGGGTGAGGTCGACGGTCCCGAAGAACAGCAGGACATCCTCGACAACCTGCACAACCCGCCGCGGGCCATCGCCCAGGCCGACGACGACACCGACGAGCTGCCCGGCCTCATCGTGGGCAAAGAGCTCGCCGACCAGCTGAAGGTGTACCCGGGCGACCGCGTGCACGTCATCAACCCCATCGGCGGGGGCATCGGCCCCATGGGGCTTCCCGTGCCGCGGGTGCAGCCCGTGCGCATCGCGGGCGTCTTCTACTCGGGCATGTACGAATACGACACCAAGTGGACGTACATGACCATCGAAGACACCCAGGCCTTCCTCCAGCTCGAGGATGTGGCCAGCGGCATCGAGGTCCGGGTCCACGACCCCGACGACGTCAAGGGCGTCACGGGCCCCATCGAACAGGCCCTGGGCACCGCGTTCTACGCCCGCCACTGGCAGACGCTCAACAAGAGCCTCTTCGCGGCGCTGAAGCTCGAGAAGATTGTGATGGGGCTCATCCTCAGCCTCATCACCCTCGTGGCCAGCCTCAACATCGTGGGCTCGCTCATCCTCGTGGTGGTCACCCGCGCCCGCGAAATCTCCATCATGCGGGCCATGGGCGCCAGCAAGAACACCGTGCGGCTCGTGTTCATGCTCGAAGGCCTCATCATCGGCGTCGTGGGCACCACCCTCGGCACCATCCTGGGCCTGGTGGGCTGCGTGGGCCTCGACAACTACCAATTCCCCCTCGACACCGACGTCTACTACCTCGACACCCTGCCCGTGGTCATCGTGCCTGAAACCATCGTGGTGGTGGCCATCTCCGCCATCGCCATCTGCTTCACCGCCACCCTGTACCCGGCCACCTTGGCAGCGAGCATCGACCCCGTCGAAGGCCTGAGGTACGAATGAGCGGTGGCATCCACATCCGCGTGGAAGGTCTGTCGAAGACCTTCTGGAAGGGCGGCCAGGAGCTCAAGGTCCTCCGCGACCTCGACCTCGAGCTGGAAGCCGGCGAGCGCGTGGCCGTCATCGGCCAGTCGGGCTCCGGCAAGTCCACCTTCCTGCACGTGCTCGGCACGTTGGACCGGCCCACGAGTGGGCAGATATGGTTCGGCGACCGGCCGGTGTTCTCGCGAAGCGGTGCCGAGCTCGACGCCCTGCGCAACCGAGAGATCGGCTTCGTGTTCCAATTCCACCACCTCCTGCCCGACCAGGATGCGCTCCGCAACGTGATGTTGCCCGCGCTCATCGGCGGAGAGTCCATGAACGCCGCCCGCGAACGGGCCACCACCCTGCTCACCCGTGTGGGCCTCGGCGCCCGCCTCAAGCACAAGCCCGGCGAGCTGTCGGGTGGCGAGCAACAACGCGTGGCCATCGCCCGCGCATTGGTGCGGCGTCCGTCCCTCGTCCTCGCCGACGAACCCACCGGAAACCTCGACCCCGGTACGGCTGGAGCCATCTTCGACATGCTCATGGAGCTCAACGCCGAAGAAGGCACCACGCTCATCGTCGTCACCCACTCCGAAGCCCTGGCCAGCCGCTTCCCACGCTGCCTGCGCCTCGAGAGTGGCCGCTTCGTCGACACCCTCGACGGGACCGCCGGAGGCCCGGCATGACCCCCTCTTCGTTCCGGGCCGTCCTGTGCGGACTCGCCCTCTCCGGGGCCGTGTTCGCCGCGCCGTCCACCGCATCCGCCCAAGACCTCCGCGCAGAGGCCCCCGCCGACCCCAAAGGCAAGATTGTCTCGGTCGAGGTGAAGGGCCTCAAGCGCGTGGAAGAGGCCGCCATCCTCGCGGTCATGTCCACCCGCGCCGGTGGCGAGGTCAACCCCCGCAACATCCAGCGCGACGTCAAGGCCATCTACCGCACCGGGTTCGTCGACGACGTGGTGGTCGACCTCCAAGCCCGTGGTGGCGGCGTGGCGGTGGTCTTCGAGATCGACGAGAAGCCGGCCATCCGCGAGGTCAAGCTCTCGGGCAACAAGAAGCTCGATGAAGACGCCCTCTTCGAGGTCATCGACATCACGGCCTTCAGCGTGCTCAACGAAGCCGACCTCAAGTCCAACATCCGACGGATGCGCGACAAGTACCTGGAGAAGGGGTACTACCTCGTCGAGATCGAGCCAGTGGTGCGGGAAGTCACCGACGACATGGTCGAGCTCACCTTCGAGATTGTCGAGAACCGCAAGGTCCTCGTGCAGAAGGTCGAGATCACGGGCAACGAGGCCATCCCCGACCGCAAGATCAAGAAGTTCCTCCAGACCCGCGAAGCCGGCATCCTCCCGTGGCTGTCGAACTCGGGCACCTTCAACGAGTTCGCGGTCCAAGACGACGTCCAGATCGTGCGTCAGGTCCTCATGGAAGAGGGCTACTACGAAGCCGAGGCCGAGCCCGCCCAGGTCTACCTGTCGCCCGACAAGCGCTTCATCCACGTCACCATCAACGTCACCGAAGGCCCCCGGTACAAGCTCGGCAAGCTCAAGGTCGAGGGCGACTTCGTGCCCGAAGAGGGCCTCACCCGCGATGCCGCAAAGCAGGTCATCGCCGGCGAGACCGCCCGCAACCTCCACGCACGCTGGAAGGAAGCCCGGGCCGAGGTGGGAGAAGGCGCTCCCCTGCCCGATGGCTGGGAAGAGCCCGGCCGCGAGGTGCTGAACTTCGAGCCCGGCCACCCCGAGATGGAAGTGGGCGACTGGTTCAAGCTGTCCACCCTCCAGGCCACCATGGCCGAGATCTCCGACCTCTACGGCGACCAGGGCTACGCCTTCGCCAACGTCATCCCCGATGCCCGCCCCGACCCCGAGACCGGCGTCATCGACATCACCTTCCGCATCCAGCGCGGCGAGAAGGTGCGCATCGGGCGCATCGACATCTCCGGCAACGCCCCCACCTTCGACAAGGTGGTCCGTCGCGAGATTCCCATCAACGAAGGCGATGTGTACTCGGGCTCGGCCATCCGCGAGTCCAAGCAGCGCCTCGACCGCCTCGGGTACTTCGAAGAAGTGCGCATCACCACCCCGCGTGCCGATGCCCCCGACGAGCTCACGATGAAGGTCGACGTCTCCGAGCAGCCCACGGGCAGCTTCAGCGTGGGCGCGGGCTTCTCCAACATCGAGAACTTCATGTTCACGATGAACGTGAGCAAGAACAACTTCCTGGGGCTCGGGTACGTGATGAGCACCGCGGCGCAGATCTCGCGCCAGCGGCAGCAGTGGAACCTCCAGCTCTTCGACCCCTACTTCCTCGACACCCGCTGGACTCTGTCGCTCAACGGCTACAGCATCGACCGGAATTTCATCGAGAACGAGTACCAGCGCGGCGCCAGCATCAGCGTTGGCCGCTACCTCGACCGCCGCGACGACATGCGCCTCACCTTCGACTACACGTTCGAAAACACGGGCCTGCGCAACCTCGACTCCTACAAGCTGCGGATGCTCGGCGGCCAGCTGTACCGAAACGGCATCACGAGCACCGGCGGCCTGTCGTTCATCCTCGACAAGCGCAACAACCGCATCCAGCCCACCCGCGGTGTCTACACCACGGCCTCGGTGGCGCTGTCGGGTGGCTGGCGCTCCGACGAAGAAACCATCACCCAGCTGTTCGGCGGCGACTTCAACTTCGTCGAGTCCAAGGCCAACCTCCGGGTGTACCAGCCGCTCATCGAGTCGGAGATGCTCATCTTCCAGGCCAACGTGAGCCTGGGCCACATCGTCTCCACCGATGGCTCCGTGCTGCCCTTCATCCACCGCTACCGGGCAGGCGGCATCACGTCGGTCCGCGGCTACGACTGGTTCACGCTGGGCCCCGACATCCGCGCGTCGGGCTTCAAGGACAGCGCCCAGTCCATCTTCCAGGGCACCGAAGACCCCCAAGGCCCCGACGACCGCCTCATCGTCGGTGGTACCGAGTCCTGGATCAACAACTTCGAGGTGGTCTCCCCCATCATCCGCCAGGCCGGCATCAGCACCGTCGTCTTCTTCGACGCCGGCAACGCCTTCGGCGATGTGTGGGGCAATGGCCACATGAACCCGCTCGAGCTGCGCACCGCCTACGGCTTTGGTGTGCGGTGGCTGTCTCCGATGGGCCCCCTCCGCTTCGAGTACGGAATTCCGATCAATCCGCGGCCGGATGAGCGCCGCGGCGTGTTCGACTTCAGCATCGGCAACCTCTTCTGAGTCCCTGGAGCCCATCCATGTTCAAGCGCATCGGCCTCGCCGCCGCCTTCGCGGTCTTTCCCTCCGTCTCCTTCGCTGGCGGTCTCGCTGTCGTCGACTTCCAGCAGGCGCTGAACGAAGTCAACGAAGGCAAGATTGTCCAGGCCCGCCTCGAGGGCATGTACACCGAGAAGAAGAAGGCCCTCGAGCAGATGGAAAAGCAGCTCATGGCCATGCAGCAGGAGTACGAGCAGCAGGCCCTGGTCATGACGCCCGACGCCCTCAAGGCGAAGGAACGCGAGATCATGCAGGCCCAGATGGTCTACCAGCAGTCCGTGCAGCAGGCCGAGCTCGAGTTCCAGGCCCAGTACAACAAGGAAATGGAGACCCTCCTCGGCAAGATGGCCGACATCTGCGAGGCCATCGGCAAGGAGAAGGGCTACGACATGGTGCTGGAGCGCAACGCAGGCGTGGTCTACACGAGCTCCCCGGACCTCACCTCCGACCTCGTCGCCAAGTACAACGCCAAGTACCAGTAGGTCTGGCCCGTGCGCGTCTCGCCGCGAACCGTGGCCACTGTCGCCGCGCACTTGAATGGCCGGGTTGTCTCCGGCGACCCCAACGCCCCTGTCGACCACATCGCCGGCCTCGAGTCGGCGGGTCCGGGGGCGCTGTCGTTCTTGGCCAACCGCCGCTACACCCGCTTTTTGCCCGGGAGCAAAGCGGCAGCGGTGTTGGTCGCACCCGGCACCGCCCCTTCCGATGATGGTCCGGCGCGCATCGAGGTGGCCGACCCCTACGCTGCATTCGCAGACGCCTTGGCGTGGATGTACCCGAAGCAGCGCCCCGCACCCGGCGTGCACCCACGGGCTGTGGTTGCCGAAGATGCCGTCATCGAGGGTGTGTTCGTGGGCGCCCTGGCAGTGGTGGGGGCCGGCGTGGTGGTCGGGCCGGGCTCGGTCATCGAACCCGGCGTGGTCATCGGTGCGGGTGCCCAGGTGGGGGTCGACGCCCACTTGATGGCCAATGCGGTCGTGGCGCCCGGGTGTGTGTTGGGAGACCGGGTGGTGCTCAACCCCGGTGCTGTGGTGGGGGGCGACGGCTACGGCTTCGCGCCCACCGCCAGCGGACACCGGAAGATTCCCCAGCTCGGCATCGCAGCGCTCGGCGACGATGTGGAGGTGGGGTCCAACAGCTGCATCGACCGCTCCGCTCTCCCCGGCACCCAGACGGTCGTAGGAAATGGCTCCAAGCTCGACAACCTGGTGCAGGTGGGCCACGGCGCCACCCTGGGCCGCGGTGTGCGGATGGTGGCCTACAGCGGGGTGGCGGGCAGCAGCACCCTCGGCGACGGCGTCACTCTGGCAGCCAAAGCGGCGGTCCTGGGCCACCGGTCCATCGGAGCCGGGGTGCAGGTGGGCGCAGCGAGCGTGGTGCACGACGGCCAGCCCGATGGCGCCCGGGTCACGGGTGTCCCCGCCATCGACCACCGCACCTGGCTCCGCGCCGCCACGGCCTTTCGAGACCTACCGGATGTCCTCCGAGAGCTGCGCGACCTGCGCCGCCGTGTGAAGGCGTTGGAGGAGACGCCCCACCATGACCACGCCCGACGCACCGACTGAATCCGCCGACGCCGGCCGCATCCTCGAGCTGCTGCCCCACCGCTGGCCCTTCGTGCTCATCGACCGGGTCGACGAGCTCGTCCCCGGTGAGCGCGCACGCGGCCGCAAGTGCGTCACGGCCACCGAGCCGTGGTTTGCCGGCCACTTCCCGTCCCGGCCTGTGTTCCCGGGCGTGCTCATGACCGAAGCCTTCGCCCAGCTGGCTTGTGTGGTGGCGATGTCGGCCAACCCCGACGACCAGGGCCGCGAGGTCTACCTCCTGGGCGTCGACAAGGTGCGGTTCCGCAAGCCCGTCGTGCCCGGTGATGTGGTGCTCATCGACGTGTCCGTGCTGGCCGTCCGCCGCGGCATCTGGAAGTTTCGTGCCGAGGCCACGGTCGACGGTCAGAAGGTGGCCGAAGGCGAGCTGCTGGCCACCGTCGCCGACCGGTGAAGCCCGCCCCGCCGCGCCCGCTCGACACGCTGTTGGGGTGGGTGTTCTGGTGTAGCTGGCGGCTGGTGGGACTGGTGCTGTGGCCAGTGATGGCTTTGCACCCCCGCCTTCGACGGCACGTGTGGCAGGTGCCGCATCCCGTTCCCGGGTGGACGTGGATCCACGGAGCATCGCGGGGGGAGCACCGCGTGGTGGAGGCCCTGGCCACGCAGGTTCCGCAGCTGTGGCGCACATCCTCATCACCGAGAACGGCCGCACCGGGGGCATTTCCGGCCCCGGCCGACCTACCGTTCGTCATCGGACCGTGGCTCGACCACGCGCGTCCGGGGCGGCTGGTGCTGGTGGAGTCGGAGCTCTGGCCAGGGTGGCTAGTGGCCTGTCGGTGGCGTGGGATTCCGGTGGTGGTGGTGCAGGCTCGGCCGAGCCGTGGGTGGACTCGGTGGGCACGGCTCGGGCCGGTGTGGCGCTGGCTGATGGCTGATGTGGTGGTGATTCCGCAGGAGGAGGTGGGGGACTTGAAGGTGGAGGCGCCGGTGGGGGCCCCCTCCGGCCACCTCCCCTTGAAGGGGGAGGACTCTGCTTCCGCCACCAGTCCACCCCGTGCGGGCGGAGGGGGCCCCAACACGCTCCCCCCCAACACCATCCTCCTCGCCAGCAGTCGCCCCGGCGACGAGGCCCGTGTCCTCGCCGCCTGGTCCTTGCTTCCCGCACCCCGCCCCCCACTCGCCATCGCCCCCCGTCACCTCGCCCGCCTTCCCGAGGTCGAGGCCCTCCTCCAGCCCCGTCCCTTCGACCACTGGTCGACCGGTGCTCTCTCCCACGACATCGTCCTCATCGACACGTTCGGCGAGCTGGCAGCCCTCCACCACAGCGCCCGACTCGCCATCATCGGCGGCACCTTCGACTCCGCCATCGGTGGCCACTCCCCGTCCGAGGCCACCGCGGCCGGCATCGCCGTCGTCGCCGGCCCCCATCGCCACGCCAACCCTGCCGCCTGGTCCGCCGCCACCGTGCTCGATGCACCAGCCGCACCTGAGGCCCTCGCGCGCGTGCTCCAAGAAGGCCTGCGCCAGCCCCCTCCCGGCCCGCCCCCTTCCGGCGCCGTCGCACGGGCCGTCTCCCGGCTGCCCACACCCAGCCCACCTCCACCCCGAGCCACCCGCCCACTGCTGTGGCCCCTCGTTCCCGTCGTCCACACCATCGGCCGCCTGCGCCCCGCCCACATCGAGCGCCCGGTCCGGGTGTCCGTCCCCGTCATCAGCGTGGGTGGGCTCACCGCGGGAGGCACCGGCAAGACGCCCCTCGCCGGCTGGCTCGCCGCCCACATCCCCGGCGCGTGGGTGGTCGCCCGGGGCCACCGTCGCCCAAGCAAGGGTCCCGCCGTCCGAGTCGGTCACCCCGGCCAGCCCCCCGCGCATGGCCTCGGCGACGAGCTCGAGATGCTCCGTCGCCGCGGCATTCCCGTGGTCAGCGCCCCCCACCGCCTCGCCGGAGCCCGCGCGGCCATCGCGCAAGGCGCCCGCTGCATCATCCTCGACGACGGCTTCTCCCACCGCCGCCTCTACCGCGACGTCGACATCGTCTGCCTCGACGCCCGCTGGCCCCGTGGGGGCGGCCCCATCCCGGTCGGCACGCAGCGTGAACCGTGGCGCGCCCTCCAGCGAGCCCACGTCATCGTCGTCTTCGGGAGCCCCATCCCGCCCGGTCTCCCCGACCGACCGCTCGTCCACGCCTCCATCTCGCTGGCCCCCACAGCACTTCCACACACCGTCCCCATCGCCCTCGGCATCGCCCGCCCCGCCGGCGTCTTGTGCAGCCTCATCGCGCGCGGCCACACCCTCCACCCGGTCCATCTCGTGCCCGACCACGGCACGCTTCCACCGCTTCCACCGGGATGTGTCGTCACAGAAAAGGACGCCGCCCGCCTCCCCCAGAATGCCCACGTACACGTCATCCACGCCACTCTCAGCATCCCCGACCCCCGCCCCCTCGCCGCAGTCCTGCAGCAGGCCGGCGTGACGCTGATCCCTCCCTCCGGATAGGCGCACCTCAACCCCGGAGACCCCGTGCCCATCGACGTCCAGTACCTCGAGGTCAAGCACTCGGAGCGCGAGCTGGCTCCCCACCGTGGCGCGGGCACCATCGACGCCACCCCCGATGCCATCGTCATCGAAGGCCGCCGCCCCCGAAAGCTCCTCAACTTCCTCCTGGGCGCGTTCGGCTTCCTGGTCGGCGTGGTGGCCGCAGCCATCGGCGCCGTGGGCCTGGAGTCCCTCGGCATCGACCTCCTGGCCTACCGCCGAGGGGGCGGCCTCATCGCCATGGTCGCCCTCGCGCTCGGCATCTTCCTCGGCGGCGCGCTCATCCAGGCCGTCGAGTGGGTCATCGGCCAGGCAAAGGTGCGCATCGCCATCCCCCGGTCCGCCATCGACGGCATCGGCGCCGAGAACGGCCGCGTGGCCGCGGTCTGGACCCACGGAAAGAAGAAGCGCTGGGTGGTGATGGAGCCCGCGAGCGGCGACACCCGGGCCGTCATGGACCTCCTGCGAGGCAGTGGTTGACCACCTGGTTCACCCGCCTGGGAGTCGCGTTCTTCGGCTGGCTGTGGTGGCTGGTCTTGCCGGTCCGCCGTGCAGTCGCCCGAGACAACCTGCACCGGGCGCTTCCGGGCGCCCCCACCCACTTGCTCCGCCACGCCGTGGGAAGCGTGGCCTGGGGATACCTCGAGCTGCTCGCCGGCCGACGGGTGGCCTGGACCGGGCTCGAAGAAGCCCGTGGCGGCGCCGTTCTCTTCACCGCCCATCTCGGCCCCTGGGACCTCTGCTTGCTGGCAGCGGCGCGCATCGCACCCCTCACCGTCTTCCTCAAGGTCCCGTCCAACCCGGTGGCCGCCTGGCTCATTGCACGGCTCCGGGCCCATCCAGACGTCGACCTCGAGCCCCTCCCCGTCCAAGGCTCGCTCGCCGCAGCACGGCGTGCCCTCGACCGGGGTCGCGTGGTGGTCTTCGTGCTCGACCAGCGCCATGCCGCCGGCATTCCCGTGCCGTTCTTCCACACGCCCGCCTGGACGTCCGCCGCCTACGCCGCCCTGGTCCATCGCTGCCAGCCACGCCTCTTCGCCACCACCCAGTGGCGCACCGCCGACGGCCGCCTGGTCGCCCACGCCCAGCGCCTGCACTGGACCATCCCAGACGACCGGGACGAAGCCATCGCCCACCTCACCGCGCGAACGCAGCAGTGGCTCGAAGCACGTGTTCGCGAGCATCCTGCCGACTGGTGGTGGCTGCACCGACGGTGGCGTTCTCCCCGCTGAAGCTCACACGCCGCCGCGCAGCTGCACGTACACCGCCTGGTCGGTGGTGCCGTCGGGGTAGCGATGGAGCTCGAACTCGGTGAGCTGCATGAGGTGGTGGCCGTGGATGAGCACGTTGAGGCCTGCTGCCGCGTTCTCGCTCACGCCAATCTCTTCGACGATGTGGTCGTAGGCCACCACCGGCTCGATGCCAAAACCGTCGGGGTCGTGGCCGAAGTGGTGCCCCACACTCGCGAACGTGACCAGCCCCCGACCGTGCGCTTCGTTCTCCAGACGGCCCAGCCCTTCGACATGGAACATCCAGCCATCGGTGTCGAACTCGATGGCGCCGTCGATCAGCTGGTCGTGCTCGGGATGGAAGGACGGGTCGGCGCGACGGCCCTCCTGGTGGTCGGTATACGACAGGTGGACCTGGAAGTTGTGCACCGGCTCGAAGCGCAGGCGTCCGATCAACAGCGCTCCCGAGCCCTCCACCGGCTCGGTGCCCGCCACGTTGAACACACCTGCCTGGAGGTCGAAGCCAGGCTGGAAGGGGGTGACGATGGCCTCGACGCCCACCTGCCGCTTGGGCACCCACTCGATGAGCCGCGCACGGTTGACGTGGTGGAGGATGGGCTGGGGCACCAGGTACTCGGCCGATGTGCTGGTCTTCATCCGCCCGGCCCGCACCTCGAAGTGCTCGCCCATCTCGATGCTCACGCGGGCATCCAGCAGCCGCGCGGTGCCATCGGAGGCTTCGAACTGGAAGAAGATGTCGCCTTCGTGGTCGTAGTGCACCCGTCCCGCCATCCGGGCCATGCGCACGTCGGGGCCATAGGCGACCTCACCGTCGGCGAGCTTGTGGGCCGAGTAGCCCGCACCGGCCCAGGCATGGATCTCGAGGGTCTCGCCCACCTTCACCCCGCCCGGGGGGTCCAGCGGGGCCGACTCGTGGGGATGGTCGCCGTCGTCGGTACTTTCGGGTGCACCGGGCAGGTCGTGGGACTCGCCATGTGCCGAGTGGACCGTGGGCCTGAGATGTGCACCGCCCCCCTCCTCCCCGGATGCCTGAGCGAGCGGGAGAAGGCAAAGAGCCAGAGGAAGGAGGGAGGCGGGCATGGGACGCTCCAGTCGTGAACGTGCGTCCCAAGTGCAAGCCCGGTGCCAGCAGCCATCCCCCCCCAGACCCAACGAAAGAGCCCGCCCACCGGTGGTCTTCAGCCAACCGAACGGACGGGCCGCGGCCCCTGCGTTTCACGAAACATTCAGAATGAACGTTTCGCGAGACAAACAGCGTGCTTCACTCGCTCCAGCCACCGCCGTACATCAGGAAGGCCTTGCCCCGGTCGTACTCGGGGTCGCCTTCTTCGCTGTAGGTTGTGTAGAACGGCGCGCCCACGAGCACATCGCCCGAGCCGTCGCCGTCGACGTCGCCGAGGCCGGCCACCGAGGTGCCGAGCTGGAGGTCGGTGGCGTCGCCCAGGATCTTGGCTTCGGTGAGCACCACGTCGAGCGTGCCGGGGGCGTACTCGAGCAGGATGTAGACCGCGCCGGAGTCACTGCCGCCGGCGTCGTCGGTGGCCGCACCGATGATGAGGTCGAGGCCACCATCGAGGTCGATGTCGTCGGACACATCGACGTCGTTTCCAACCTGGTCGTCGTTGTTTTCACCGATGATGACGAGGTCGGCCGAGCCCAGGCTCACCTCACCCGAGATGGGCCCCTGCACCACGTACACGGCACCGGAAGCGTTGCCGCCCAGGTCGCTCTCGGGGGCTCCCACCACGAGGTCGGAGTAGCCGTCTCCGTCGAGGTCGCCGCCCGCCACCGCGTACCCGGCGAGGTCGCCGCCGGTGGTGCCATAGGCCACGCCGGTGGCTTCGGAGAGCGAGAAGGTGCCCTGAACATCGCCCGACACCACGTAGGCCGCACCCCGGTAGGTGCCGTCGCCGTGTTCGTAGGGAGCGCCCACTGCAACGTCGAGGAGGCCGTCGCCGTCGGTGTCGCCGAGGCCCGCCACATCCCAGCCCGCCTGGTCGCCGGCCTGTTCGCCCAGCATCACGATGTCGGCCGTCCAGAGGGGGTAGTGGCCGGTGATGGGACCCCGGAAGACGTACGCCGCACCCGCGCCAGACGCGGCGGTGTCGTTGCCGTAGGAGCCGACGAGGAGGTCGGCGTAGGAGTCGCCGTCGTAGTCGCCCACCGCGGCCACCGCGAAGCCCGCGTTGTCGTCGGCCGCTTCGCCGTCGAACCGGGCTGCGGCGTCGGCCAGCGACATCTCGCCGGAGAACGGGCCGAGGGCGAGGTAGGCCGAGCCGGCATCGGTGCCGCCGTGGTCGGTGTCGAAGGCACCCACCAACAGGTCGTTCACGCCATCGCCATCCACATCTCCCACGCCCGCGATGGAGCCGCCGGCGTGGTCGCCCAAGGCCTCTCCCGTGAGGACGGCGGGTGCATCGCCCAGCGAGTGGGTGCCGGTGGTGATGCCGGTCCACAGGTACACGGCGCCGGATGCGGAGCCTTCGGGGTCGGCTCGGTCGGCGCCGATGGCGAGGTCGGCCAGGCCGTCGCCGTCGAGGTCGCCCGTTGCCGCGACTGCCCGGCCGGCGATGTCGCCAGGTGCGGCACCTTCGAACACGGCGTCAACGGCGCAGGGGTCGATGCCATCACAGTCGCTGTCGACGCCATCGCCGCAGATGTCGACGTGGTCGGCGTAGATCTCGGGGTCGGAGTCCACGCAGTCGTCGCCGCCGTAGACATCGTACTGGTGGCCGTCGGCGTCGGCGTCGTAGTCGTCGTCGCCCGCGCAGTCAGCATCCACGCCGTCGTACCAGACCTCGGTGACCCCCGGGTTGATGCCGGGGTCGGTGTCGTCGCAGTCGGTGGGGTCGGCGCTCATGCCGCCCGGGTTGTCGCAGGCTTCGCCCCAGTAGGCGTCGGGGTCGCCGTACCCATCGCCGTCGACGTCTGCGTACCAGCGTACGTGCCGCGCGGTGGCGTCTTCGCCGTCGGTGAGGCCATCGCAGTTGTTGTCGATGCCGTCGCCGCACACTTCGCGAGCGGAGGGGTTGGTGGTGCGCTCGGTGTCGTCGCAGTCGTCGTCGACCGCGGCGTAGCCTTCGGGCTGTTCGCACGACGCCACCACACCTTCGGGCACGCCGTGGAGGTCCTGGTCGGCGTCGAGGTACCAGGTGTTGAGCTCGGTGGCGGAGTCGTCGTCGTCGTCGGAGAGGCCGTCACAGTCCTCGTCGACGTCGTTGGGGTCGCACACTTCGGGCGCGCCGGGGTTCACGTGCGACAGGGAGTCGTCGCAGTCGGTGCTGTCGACCACGTACCCGGAAGGCGGGTTGCACTCTTCGATGGGGTCGTCGATGTTGCCGTAGCCATCGCCATCGCCGTCGCGGTAGTACGTGTTGGGGAAGCCCGAGCCGGGCTCGTCGACCGAGCCGTCGCAGTCGTCGTCTTTGTCGTTGCAGATCTCGTCGGCGTCGGGGCTCACGTTGGCGTCGGAGTCGTCGCAGTCGAGGGTGTTGTCGACAAATCCCGAGGGCGCGGTGCAGGCGGCACGAATCTCACCGGGGTCGCCGAAGCCATCGCCGTCGGCGTCGGCGTACCAGGCCAGGGGGTCGACGGCGTGGTCTTCGTCGATTTCGCTGTCGCAGTCGTTGTCGATGCCGTCGCAGAGCTCGTCGGCGAACGGATGGATCGAGGCGTCGTTGTCGTTGCAGTCGGCCTCTGCGATCCATTGGTCGCCGTCGCGGTCGACCACCAGATCAGACGTTTCCTTGGTGCAGCCCACCGCGCCCAAGCCGAGCATCAGCGCCACCAGGGCGGTGCCACCGAGGCTGCCGGAGCCGCGGGAGCCCGACCCGAGGAAGTGGGTGCGGAGTCGTGGACTGCGGCCTTGCATCACTGTCTTCATAGAGCCCTCGGGTGCCCAACACAGGTCTGGTGAGTGGAGTGGATGCGTGGAACCGTTCACCGACCCACACGCCACACACCCGCACCGCACATCCTCTGCGCCCGCGGGACTATATCCGTCTCTCCCGCCACCCGCGTGCGCAGTCCCCCCGAAGGTCGGTCCGGACTTCTCGCGCTACGATGCGTCCCTCCCTCGGAGCGCCCCGTGACCACCCGCCTGGCCCTCGTGGCCGCCAGCACCCTCCTCGTGGGCGCTCTCGGATGCCGGCGCACGAGCGGTCGCGTGGCCCATCGCGGAGGCGCGGCGCACTGGCCCGAGAATTCGCACACCGCCATCGAAGGCAGCCTGGAGAAGGGCTGGCCGGTGGTGGGCTTCGACGTCTTCCTCACCCAAGACCGCGTCCCGGTTCTCAACGCCGAGCCCTTCCTCGACCCCGCCCTGTGTCGCACCATCGGCGACCGCCCCGTCGACGAGGTGTGGCTCCTCCAGACCACCTTCGACACACTGTTTGCCGGCTACCGCTGCGGAGGCGTCGAGGATCCACGCTTCCCCGACGCCAAGGTGGTCGAAGACTCCCTGGTCCCCCTCGACGACCTCATCACCGCCCTCGAAGCCGTCGACCCCGACGACCGCCCCGAGGTCCACCTCACCGCGGGCTTCTTCCCCAACGTCAGCCACGACCCCGAGGTCTACGCCGCCGAGGTCCTGGGCCGCTGGACGCTCTCCGACCTCGACACCCCACCGGTCATCGTCGCCGACCTGCCCGTCACGCTCGACGCCTTTCGCCAAGACGCCCACGAGCGGGGCATCTCGGTGCGCACCACCCTGGTGTGGCCACGCCTCCCCGACGCCGGAGGAGAAGGGGCTGCCGCCCTCGTACAGGCCCTGGGCACGGCCAACGGTGTGGTCGACCCCGTGCGCGCCTTCGAAGACTCCGGCGCCGATGGCATGCGCTTGATTCCCGCCGTCGCCACCCGCACCGACGCCCGCCGGGTCGCCGCCGTGGCCGACTATGTCGAGGTCGGCCCCGTCCACCGTCCCGCCGAGGTCAAAGCCTTCAGCGCCTGGCCTGTCGACGCCCTCGTCGCGAGCGACCCCACCCCATGATCGGACCCCTCCTCATCGTGGCCACCGCCGGCGTTCAGCTCGACCGGGTCGAAGTTCTCGCCGACGACCCCGGCACCTTTCTGGTCGACGAGCTGCCCCTCGCTGCAGCGCGTCCCGGCGTCACATCGGTCCGCGTGCTCACCCAGGTCCAGCCAGTCCTGGGCTTCGGCGACCACCTCACGCTCGGGCTCTCGCTGTCGGCCATCACGCCCGGGTACGAGCTGTCCTCGGGAGACTCCGGCTTCGGCGCGCTGGTGGCGCTCCCCACTCGCTTGGGCCTGCCTTCGGGGCTTCTCGTCGCCGGCACCTGGCGTCACGGTCCCCTCTGGGTGGATGCCGGGCTCCGAGCCACCTCCGGCGCCACATGGCTGGTCCCGCGGTACGGCGACCTACGGGTGGGGCCCACCATCGGGGTGGGATGGGTCCCGCGCGGGGCTCGCAGGCCGTCCTCCGCACCGCATGACAATCCTTGACCAGAAAGAAGTGCACATCTGGCCGGGTTTCGGTGGTCCACACGTGGAAAGAATTGGACTATCCTGCGCCCCGTCAGCCCTGGAGCTCCCATGCGGACCGCCCTCTTGCCCACCATCGCACTCCTGGTGGGGTGCAACCAGGACATCAAGACCCCCTTCCCCGAAGGGCTCGAGCCGCTCGAAGCCAACAAGGCGAGCTGGCCATCGGGAGGCGGCTACCCCGAAGACCTCTCCTGCAAGTCCGGCTTCGACGAAGACCCCGATGTGGGTGAATACACCTGGGTGCACTGCAAGACCTACGTGAACCACCCCATCGCCGACGTCTACGCTGCCTACCAGAAGCCCAGGGTCATGACCGACCGGCGCGCGGTCGACGAGATCGACGTCACCTGGGATGTCGAGCCCGACTACGACGTCTCCTACGAAGTCCACAACGTGGTCAACGACATCATCACCGTCGAGTTCGACAACACCTGGCGGCACGGCGACACCGACGGCTACGAGGACACCCTCACACGCGTGGGCACCCGGTGGCAAAAGACCTTCGGCAGCGAGGTCATCGAGCTGCTGCGGGGGTCCATCGACACCACCGAGATCGACGCCGACAACACGGGCCTCGAAATCGTGCTCCACCAGCGGTCGCTCCAAGAAGACGAACCTCTGATGATGCAGTACCTGCGCGACCTCCAGGCCGACATCCTGGCCGAGACCGATGGTGACTCGTTGCCGTCGTACGACTCCGGGGTGTGACGTCGAGCGGGTGCATGCGTTGTGGGTGGTGGCGCTGGTCTCCGAGCTCACCCCGCTGCTGGCGGTACTTCGTCGGCCCCGCCTGAAGTCCCACCGGCTGTGTGTGGGGGACGTGGCCGGCCGTCGAATTGCGCTGTTGCGGGCAGGAGTGGGACCCGACGCCGCTGAGCGACGGACTCGAAGCGCCCTCGACGTGGTGCATCCCAACGAGGTCTGGTCCATCGGCAGCTGTGGCGCTCTGGCCGACGACCTGGCCGTGGGCGACCTCCTCACCGCCCACACCGTCCGCTCTCCCGCCGGACACCTCTTCGAGACCACCCCAGTAGACGGCATTCCCAGCACCACCGTCCACACGGTACGCCGACCGGTCTTCACCGCCAACCACCGTGCCGCCGTGGCTTCGACCGGAGCTGCCGCGTGCGAGATGGAGGCCTCGGGTGTGGTGCGTGCAGCCGACCATCGCGTGCCCGTGCGCGTTCTCAAGGTGGTGAGCGACCAGGCCGGCGCCGCCCCCGACCCCGCCATCGACAGCCACAAAGCCATCGCGATGGCCCACTTCCACGTGCGAGTGGAGCGCTTGATGCGCACCCGGGTCGCCCCCACGCTCGTGGCCAGGCTCGCCCACACCTGACCTCGGCCGGTCCGGCCCCTCACCGCGCCCGACGCACCCGCCTGCCCGGGCTATTCGGCGAGGGTCACTGTCCGGAGCGCCCATGTCCCCCCTCCCCTCATGGCTCGAACGCCAAGATGGCCGTCTCGCCGTCATCACCGGTGCCAACAGCGGCATCGGCTTCGAAGCTGCCCGCATGCTCGCCAAGGCTGGTGCACGGGTGGTCCTGGCCTGTCGCCGCCCCGACGCCGCCGACGACGCCCGCCAGCGCATCCAAGCCGCCGCCCCCGACGCCACCCTCGAGACCCTCCAGGTCGACCTGGGCAGCCTCGCGTCCATCGAGACGGCCGCCGCCACGCTCACCGAGCGCCTCGACGTCCCCATCGACCTCCTCATCAACAACGCCGGCGTGATGGCCCCGCCCACCCGACGCGTCACCACCGATGGCTTCGAGCTCCAGATCGGCGTGAACCACCTCGGACACTTCGCCTGGACCATGCGCATGGCCACGGCATTGTCGGCCACCGGGCGCGTGGTGCAGGTGGCCAGCATCGCCCACAAATTCGGCCGCATGAGCTGGGACGACCTGCACAGCGTGCGGTCCTACAACAGCTGGAAGGCGTACGGCCAGAGCAAGCTGGCCAACCTGCTGTTCATGGCCGAGCTCGACCGACGCCTCCAACAGAAGGGCTCGGGAGCACGCGCTGTGGGCTGCCATCCCGGGTACTCCGCCACCAACCTCCAGACCGCCTTCGACGCCGACCGCTCGCTCTCCGGGGCCGTGAAGCGCCTCGGCAACGCGGTCTTCGCCCAGTCCGCCGCCCGTGGTGCCGAGCCCACGGTCTACGCGGCCACCAGCGCACATGTGGGCGGCGGGGACTACGTCGGCCCGGCGCTCTTCTTGGAGATGTGGGGACCGCCGGTGAAGGTGGGGCGCACCCGGCACGCCGCCAACACCACCGACCAGGCCCGCCTCTGGGACGCCTCGGTCGACGCCACCGGACTCGACCTGGCATGACCGTGCCCGAAGTGTGTGTGGTGGGCGCAGGTCCGGCGGGGCTGGCTCTGGCCACGGCGCTGGCAAAGCGGGGCGTGACCGTCGACCTGCTCGACCCCGCTCCCCACCAGCCCTGGGCCCCCACCTACGGCGTGTGGGAAGACGACGTCGCTGCCACGCATGTGGCCCGGGCCATCGACCACCGCTGGCGCCGCGCCGCCGTCCACACCGACACCGGCACCCACCTCCTGGAGCGCCCATACCTGCGCCTCCACACCGGCCGCCTGCACGCACAGGCCATCCAAGACGCCCTCGATGCCGGCGTTGTGCTCCAGCCATCACGCGTCCTGGCCCTCGGCGCACACACCCGTCGCTCCCAGCCCATCTTCACGTCCGTCGGCACCCGTCATGCGCGGCTCGTGGTCGACGCCACCGGTCGCGGCCTCCCCGAGACCCACGCACTGCGTCCCGCATCGGTCGGCCCGGGCGTCCAGGTGGCCTACGGGCAGCGCATCACGGTCGACCAACACCCCTGGTCCACCGACACCCTCACGCTCATGGACTGGCGACGCCTCCGGGATGTCGGCCCCCACGCCGGCGACACCGAACAGCACCCCACCTTCCTCTACGCACTGCCGTTCTCCGAGACCGAGGTGTTCGTCGAAGAAACGGTGCTGTCCACCCGACCGGCCCGGCCCATCGCCGAGTGTGAAGCCCGACTGCAAGCCCGCCTTCGGCAGCTTGGGGTGGGGGTCCGCGAAGTGCACGAGACCGAGCGCTGCTTCATCCCCATGGGCGGACCGCTGCCGGTCCTGGAGCGGTCGGAGCGGGCCCTCCTTCCCTTCGGAGCTGCCGCAGGCCTGGTCCATCCCGCCACCGGCTACTCGCTCGCCACGTCGCTGCGCCTCGCCCCGGTCGTTGCAGACACCCTCGTAGAGGCCCTTTCCGTCACCGACGGCCGGGGAGCTGCTCGGGCCGCCTGGCAGACCATCTGGCCCCTCGAAGCCCGCCGCAACCGAGCGCTCTACCAGTACGGCCTCGACCTCCTGGTCGACCTGCCCCTCCATGCCATGCAGCGCTTCTACGATGCCTTCTTCTCCGCCGACGGTGCCCGCCCGAGCGAAGACCAGCTGTGGAAGGGCTACATGGCCGACCGCCTCTCCACCGCCAAGGTGGCCACACTGATGGCCCGCGTGTTCGCCGCCGCCGACCCACACACGCGCCTGAAGCTGATGCGCGGCGGACCAGAGAGCGACCACATGGCCCTCGGGCGCGCCCTGTTGGGCATCTGACCCCTACTTCCGACGCCGCTTCGCCCGCTTGCGCCGCGTAGACGTGGCTTTCGCCTCTGCCGCGAGCTTCTTCCAGCCCAGGAAGCGCCCACGGGGCAGCGCGCCGCCCCGAATCGCAGCCTGAATCGCACACCCATCTTCGCGGCCGTGCGTACACCCCCGCCAGCGGCACTTCTTCGCGAGGTCTTCGACGTCGGCGTAGGTGTCGGCGACCCCTTGGCCGTCCCACAGCTGCAGCTCGCGCATGCCGGGGGTGTCGAGGAGCAACCCGCCTCCCGGAAGCGGCACCAGCTCGCGGTGGGTGGTGGTGTGCCGTCCCTTCGCGTCGGAGCGGACCTCGGCTGTGGCCTGCACCACCTGACCATGGAGCGCGTTGATGAGGCTGGACTTGCCCGCGCCCGATGTGCCCACCAGCCCGAGGGTCTCGCCGGACAGGACCGACTGACGGAGGACGTCGACGCCGAAGCCGGTCTTCGCGCTGGTGAAGTGGACGGGGACCGACTCGGCCAGCGGACCGACGACGGTGGACGGATCGGCGGGAATGCCGTCGGCGAGGTCGATCTTGTTGACCACCAGCTCGGGCCGTGCCCCGCTCGCCTGGACCGCTGCCACGAAGCGCTCGAGCCGGCGGGGAGAGAGGTCGGGACCCCACGCCGTGACCACCAGCACACGGTCGAGGTTGGCGGCCACGACCTGCACGGTCACGCGCTTCTTGGGGGTCTGGCGCAGCAGCACGGTCCGTCGGGGGAGCACGCCGAGGATGCGGGGTTCGTCGACGTCGGCCGGCAGCACCACCCAGTCGCCCACCCGCGGACGGGCCAGGATGTCGTCGGGGTCGAGGCTCTCGTGTCGTGCGCCCTCGGGCGGCCAGGCCAGCAGCGCACCGCGTGGCGTGAGCACCACCAGTCGCCCCCGATGCTCGATGGAGACCCGCCCCGGACAGGTGGTGTCTGAAGAGGCGGGGTGGTCGTCGTAGGCGGCCGCGAAGTGGGGCTGCCAGCCGAGTCCGGTGAGCGAGGGAGAGGGCTGCATGGAGTTCCCATACCCGAGCTGGCCCCCACCCGGGCCAATCCTCCCACTGCCGTCACGCCGCGGAATTGTACCCGGACCCCACCCCCGGAGCCCGGTCCTACAGCCTGGAGTAGGGTGGACCGAAGCAGCACATCGTGGAGGACGCATGCGCACCCGATTCGTCACGCTTGGACTGGCCGCACTCATGGTGGGAGGCCTCCCCGGTGCCGCCCACGCCTTCTGCGGCGCCTACCTGAGCAGCGCGGAGTCCCCTCCCACAAACGCCACCAGCACGGTGGTCTACGTGCGCCAGGGCAACCGCAGCACCATCACGATGTCCAACGACATCCTCACCGCCGCCAGCTCGTTCACCATGCTCATTCCCGCGCCGGGCACCCTGCTCGAGTCCGACGTGAAGGTGGTCGAGCCCGGCGTCGTGGCCCGGGTCGAGTCCTACGCCGCCCCCCGCCTGGTCGAGTACACCTGCGAAGACCTCCACGGCCACGGCAGCGCCAAAGACGCCGTGTGCGGATGCGCCACCGATGCCCTCATCGACCTCGCCGCGTCGGCCGCCATGGACCAGCTGCCCGGCCTGCTCGACCAGCTCGATGTGGGCTTCGGCACCTACGAGATCAGCACGCTCGCCGCAGAGAGCCGCGAGGCCCTCGAGTCCTGGGCCGCCGAAGAAGGCCTGTTCCTTCCCCCCGGCTCGGCCGACCTCTTCGAGGAGTACCTCGAGGGCGGCGCCAACTTCATCTCCGTGAAGGTCGACCTCGACAGCGTCACGAGCGGCGGCATCCTGCTCAAGCCCATCCAGTTCAGCTACGAGTCCGACATGATGTCGCTGCCCATCCGCCTGGGCACGCTCAACGCCGGCGGCAGCCAAGACGTCGTGCTGCACGTCATCACCGACACCGGCGGTGCGGTGGGCATCTCGAACTACCCCGAGCTCGAGGTGGAGGGTGACTGCATGTTCGACGAAGACGCGGAGAGCGGCTTCTCGAACTTCTACGACGACCTCTACTCCGACCAATGGGACCAGAACGCCGGTGGGGCGGGCTACGTCACCGAATACCTGTGGGCCCCCACCGCCTGCGACCCCTGCACCGGCGGCGGCCCCCTGAGCGAGCAGGCCCTGAAGGACGTGGGCTACCGCGGCGACCCCAACGACGCCGTCGTCACCCGCCTGCACATGCGCTACGAGCCCGGTGCGGTCGAAGGCGACCTCATGCTCTACGACGCCGGTCGCCACGGCTTCGCCCAGAAGCAGCAGCGCTACATCCTCTACAAAGAAGCGCTGGAGTCCGACTTTCCCGTGTGCGGCGAAGGCTTCGTCGACAACCCGGGCACCTGCGACGACGACTCCGGCGGCAGCAGCAGCGTCCAGTTCGGCGCCCTCTTCCCGGTGGCCTGGTTCTTCGCCCTCGGGGGAGTCGCGGTCGGTCGGCGTCGCGAGCGGCGTAGCTGACGGTCTTGCTCGGGGGCGACTGCACAGAATCGCCACGCAGGGCAGCCCCGGTTCGCTTGCCCGGGCTGCACCCCTGGTTTAGACCGCGCATATGACCGGTCCCAGCCGAATTCCTGGCTTCTACAAGCTGTCGCCCGCCGACCGCCGCGGGGCTCTGCTCGAGCGCACCAGCCTCGAGCAAGCCGACCTCACGTCGCTGTCGGCCACCGCACTCGGCATCGAACGCGCCGACCTCATGGTGGAAAACGTGGTGGGCACCTTCGCCCTGCCCCTCGGCGTGGGGGTCAACCTCACCCTGAACGGCGAGGATGTGCTGGTGCCCATGGTGGTCGAAGAGCCCAGCGTGGTGGCCGCCGTGTCCAACATGGCCCGCCTGGTGCGCAGGGCCGGTGGCTTCACCACGTCGAACACCGGCAACGTGATGCTCGGCCAGGTGCAGGTTCTCGGCGTGCCCGACCCCGACACCGCCGAGGCCAACCTGCGCGAGGCCTTCCCGGTCCTGCTCGCCGAGATGGACCGCATCCACCCCCGGCTCGTGGCCCGCGGTGGGGGTGCTCGGGGCATCGAAGTGCGGCGCCTGCGGTACGACGAACCCGGCGAGCTCCCCGAAGACATGCTGGTGGTGCAGTTCGCCCTGGACTGCGTCGACGCGATGGGCGCCAACATGGTGAACACCGTCGCCGAGGCCCTCGCCCCCCGCATCGAAGCCCTCACGGGTGGCCAGGTGCTGCTGCGCATCCTGTCCAACCTCGCCAGCGAACGCCGCGCCATCGCCCGGTGCGCCATCCCCGCCGATGTCCTCACCAGCGGCACTCTGGACGGCGCCGAGGTCGCGCGGGGCATCGCAGCTGCCTACCGCTTTGCCTGGGCCGACCCCTGGCGGGCCGCCACCCACAACAAAGGCATCATGAACGGCGTCGATGCCGTCGCTCTGGCCACAGGCAACGACTGGCGGGCCATCGAGGCCGGCGCCCACGCCTGGGCCGCACGCGACGGCCAGTATCGGTCGCTCACCAGGTGGACGGTCGACGCCGCGGGCACCCTCCACGGCAGCATCGACCTCCCCATCCAGGTGGGCACGGTCGGTGGCTGCATCCGCACGCATCCCGGTGTTGCGGCCAACCTGAAGATGCTCGGCAACCCCCGCGCCTACCAGCTGGCCGAGATCATGGCGGCCGTCGGACTGGCCCAGAACCTCGGTGCTCTGCGTGCCTTGGCCACCGAAGGCATCCAGAACGGCCACATGCGCATGCACAGCCGCAACGTGGCCGTGCAAGCGGGCGCGGTGGGCGACGAGATCCCCGAGGTGGTGCGGGTCTTGTCGTCGGAGCGCGACTGGTCGGTGGCCCGCGCCGAGGCCGTCCTCCAGGGCCTGCGCCACACCAACGGCAGCACCCCGGCGTGACCTCCTCTCCGCAGGCGGCACTGGCCCTGCCTGCGACCGGGCAGGCGCCTGCGAAGCTCATCTTGAGCGGCGAACATGCCGTGGTGTACGGCCATCCCGCGGTGGCGGTGGCGGTGGACCGCTGGACACGGGTGCACCTCGACCACCAGGACGGCCCCTCTTCGGTGCACTCTACGGCGGGCCAGCTTCCAGACATCATCCAAGATGCCCTCCACACGGTCATTCCACGAGAAGGGCTCCGGGTCAGCATCGACGCCGACATCCCCCTCGGTCGGGGCATGGGCTCGTCGGCATCGCTCGCGGTGGCCACAGTCCGCGCCTGGTCTCGAGCCACAGGCCAGCCCCTCGACGCCGTCACTCTGAACCGCTCGGCCCACACCATCGAGACCGTCTTCCACGGCACGCCCAGCGGCGTCGACCACGGCGTCATCGGGCGGGGGGGCGCCATCCGCTTCCAGCGCACCCGCGACGGCATCTCCATCCATCCGATGGCCTGTCCGGCGCTTCCGCTCGTGGTCTTCGACTCTGGCACCGCCGGCAGCACCCGCGACCTCGTGGCCGGTGTTCGCGCACGCCGAGACGAGCTGGCGCCCGTCCTCACCGCCATCGGCACCCTCACCGAGCGGGTCATCGCCGCGCTCGAAGCCCGCGCGCCACTCACCACGCTCGGCCCCCTGCTCACCGAAAACCACCGCTTGCTCCGAGCCCTCGGCGTGAGCACCAAAGCCCTCGACCACCTCGTCGACTTCGCCCTGCAGCACGGCGCCCATGGTGCCAAGCTGGCCGGCGCCGGCGGAGGCGGTGTGGTCCTGGCCCTCGCGCCCGAGCCCGAACACCTGGTCCATCGCGCCCAACAAGCCGGCCTCACCGCGTTTGCGGTCGATGTCGTCCCCCCCACAGGCAGCCCCGCATGAGCCGCACCGCCCGGGCCCTCGCCCACCCCAACATCGCCCTCATCAAGTACTGGGGCAAGCGTCACATTCCGCTCAACCTGCCCGCGGTGTCGTCGCTCTCGGTCACCCTCGACACCTTCGAGACCGACACCACGGTCACCTGGGACCACGGCGGAGCCACCGACCGCATCGTCGTCAACCACACCCTGCTCACCGGCAAGGGGGCCCAGCGTGTCGAGCGCTTCCTCGACCTCGTGGGCGGCCCCGACCGACCCCGCTGTGCCGTCGAGAGCACCAACAACTTCCCCACCGCCGCCGGTCTCGCGTCGTCTGCTTCGGCATTTGCAGCACTCGCGCTAGCCACCTGCGCTGCCGCCGACCAAGACCTCGACCGCACGCGCCTCAGCATCCTCGCCCGGCAGGGCTCGGGCTCCGCCAGCCGCAGCTTGTGGGGCGGCTGGGTGCGGTGGGACAAGGGCGAGCGCGCCGATGGCACCGACAGCCACGGCATTCTCCTCGCCCCACGCGACCACTGGGACGTCTCCGTGGTCGTGGCTCTCGTCGGCAGCGGGCCCAAGCCCATCGGCTCCACGGCCGGCATGGTGCGCACCCAAGAAACCTGCGCGCTGTACCCGGGCTGGGTCGACAGCGCCGAAGCCGACGTCCGTGAGGCAGAAGCCGCCCTCGAAGCCCGCGACCTCGACCGCCTGGGCGCCGCGATGGAGCGCTCCACCTACAAGATGCACGCCACGATGATCGCCACCTGGCCGCCCATCCGGTACTGGCGCCCCCAGACCGTCGCGGTGCTCGAAGCCATCGAGTCGCTCCGTCAGGCCGGTGTGTCCGCGTGGTCGACGATGGACGCCGGCCCCAACGTGAAGGTGCTGTGCGCCACCGAAGACGTCCCTCGTGTGGTGGCGGCCATCGAGTCCGCCGGGGTCGCAGCCCGCCCGCTCGGCGTGGGTGGAGACGCACGCCTTGTCTGACCGCGCCACCATCTACGCTCCTGGCAAGCTGGTCCTGGTGGGCGAATATGCCGTGGTAGACGGTGCTCCAGCGGTTGTGCTCGCCATCGACCGCGGGGTGCGCTGCGACCTGCATCTGGGCGGCACCGAACGCATCGTCCACACCCCCGACGGCGACACCCGCTTCGTCGACCCGGCCCTCCAGCACGCAGGGCCCGGCACCTACACCTTCTCGGCCTGGAACCCGGTCGACCTGCCCGGCAAGCCCGGCTTCGGCGGAAGCGCCGCCGCATGTGTGGCCGCATGTGTCGCAGCCGGCCGCCCCCCCGAAGACGCCCTGACCATCCACCATTCCGTCCAGGGCAGCGGCTCCGGCGTCGATGTCCTGGCGAGCATTCACGGCGGCATGGGACGGGCCCGAAACAAGCGCTGGACCGCAATGGACCCGGTCGTCCCGGTCGTCACCTTCACCGGCGCGTCCGCCAAGACCGGTCCGCGCGTGGAGGCCTACCGCGCCTGGTCCAGCCGCCGGTCCTTCATCGACGACTCCACCGCCATCGTCGACGCATTCGCCACCGACCCACACACTGCCTTCCGCGCTGCGTGGCGCCTGCTGAGCCACATGGCCCGGGCCGCCGGCGTGGCCTACCGCACCCCTGCCATCGACCACATCGTCCAGGTCGCCGAGTCTTTCGGAGGCGCCGCCAAGCCTTCCGGCGCAGGCGGTGGAGACTGCACCGTGGCCCTGTTCCCCGATGCAGAACGCGCCGCAGCCTTCACAGAACGCGTGGCAGCCGACGGATTCCCGGGTATTGCCGTGTCTCCCGCACCCGGCGCCCGGCGGGTCGACACCTGACTGAACACGGTTAGCACACAGTATGTCCACCGAACCCCACATCTCCGTTCGCAAGGCCGACCACCTCGACCTCTGCACCGACGGCGACGTCGCCTTCCGCCACAAGACCAACCTCTTCGAGCAGGTGGGCCTGGTGCACGACGCCCTCCCCGAGCTGGCCACCGCCGAGGTCGACCTCCACACGCAGTTCGCCGGCAAGCAGCTGCGTGCGCCCTTGTTCATCGCCGCCATGACCGGCGGAGTGGACCGCGCCGACCGCATCAACAAAGACCTCGCCTCGGTGGCCGAAGAGCTGGGCATCGGCTTCGCCTTCGGGTCGCAGCGGCCTCTGCTCACCAAAGGCATCCGTGCCGGCTACGAAGTACGCGATGTCGCCCCGAACGCCCTCGTGCTGGGCAACATCGGTGTGGTCCAGGCCGCCGAGACCCCCACCGAGCAGCTGGCCGAGCTGGTGCACACGTGTGGCGCAGACGCCCTCGTCGTCCACCTCAACCCCGCGATGGAAGTGGTGCAGCCCGAAGGCGACGACGACTTCCGCGGCGGCATCGACACCATCGCCCGACTCGTCGAAGGCCTCGACTGCCCGGTGGTGGTGAAAGAGACGGGCTGTGGCCTGTCGCGGTCGGTGGGCGAGCGCATCCGAGCGGTGGGCGTACAGTGGGTCGACACCAGCGGAGCCGGGGGCACGAGCTGGGTTGCAGTCGAGGCCAACCGTGCCACCGGCATGCAGAAGGCCCTCGGCGAGGCGTTCTGGGACTGGGGCATCCCCACCGCCGCATCGGTGGCCCAGCTCAGTGGGCTGGGGCTCGGGATCTGCGCGACCGGTGGGCTGCGCAACGGGGTGCAGGTGGTGCAGGCCATCGCGCTCGGTGCGGCTTGTGGCGGGATTGCCCGGGTGTTCCTGCAGGCCCATGCAGCCGGCGGACGGGACGGCGTGCGCGACACCGCACAGCGCATCATCGACGAGATCCGCGTGGCCACGCTGCTCTGCGGCGCCCGAAACCTGACGGAGCTGCGCTCCAAGCCGGTCATCATCGGCCCGGACCTCGCCCGCTGGGTTCCCGGGGGCAGCCCACTGGCCAGCCGGCTGTAGCGTTCGCCTATCGCCCGCCTGCCGACCGCATGTTGGTGAGGAAGGTGGGGAGGTCGGAGCGCCGGATGTAGTAGTTGCGGGCCTGGGCGGGATCGATGGGCCAGCGCCGCACGCCGGACTCGCCGGTGTCGAGGAGCACCTCGAAGCGGGCCATGTCGAGCTCGTAGGACTGGATGTAGCGACCGACGATGAGGCCCACGGCGGCCAGCTCGCGGTCGAGCTCTCCCGGCTGGGAACGGAAGCCCACCTGAATCTCGGCGGACTGGGGCACATCCCGCTTCTTGCCGCCCCAGGCCGTGACCACCGCATCGACCTTGAGGTCGGACAGGCCCATGCGGGAGAGGTCGACGTACAGGGCGCTCTCGAGGTCGCCTTCTTCCTTCACGGCGCCGAGGTCGGTGCGCATGCGACCGCGGAGTTCCTGGTCGAGGGCGGTGAGCTCGTCGACCGCACCATCGGCGACCGGTGCGGGCGGGGGCTCGACGGACGCGGGAGCAGGGGCCGGCGTGGGGTTGGGGGCGGCGGCGACCGCTTCTGGCGGCGGACGTGGCGCGAAGGTCTGGGTGGCCACGTGTCGCACCCAGGCGTTCACCGCACCGACCAGCCCAAAGGCCACAAAGCCCACGAGCACGAGCATTCCCCAGCGCGGACCCGAGCGGGGTTCGGGCTTGGGCTTCACCTGGAGCGCCGGAAGCTCCATCAGGGGCTCGGCGTTCAGAGGCGCGAGCGCGTGGGGCCCCAGGGTGCTGGGCCCCAGGGGAGATGGGAACGCGATGACGTTGCTGGGTCGGGGTGTGGGCTCGGGCGGTGCGGAAGCCACGGCTGCCGTGGGGCGGGGCTCGGGAGACTCCGGAGCCGGTCGCGGCGGCAGCGGCCGGTGGGTGGCGGGCTTGCGCGCAGACTTCTTCGGGCCCTCGATGACGAACCGCTTTTTCTTCTTCGTGCCGGTGGGCAGTACCCGCACCGCTTCGGTGGGAAGCTCGGCGATGGGGGTGTCTTCGGTGGGAGACTCCACCAGGGCATCGGGCGGCAACGAAGGAAGGCTCTGGGAAGGCTCCTCACCGGGATCGGTGGGAGGGTCTTCGGTGAGACCGTCCTCCATCGCATCCCAGGCGGCCCAAGGGTCGTCCACCGCCAGCTCGGCGGCGAGCTCGGGCACATCCGACAGGCGCTGCCAGCCCGATGTGCCGGGCACCTTCACCCGACAGTCGGCATCCACACGCCCCGCCCGCACTTCCAGCGCCAGCGCTTCGAGGCTGTCGAAGACCGCTTCCCTGCCGTCACGCAACACCCGACAAGCCCCAGACGAAGCCGTCTTTCCCGGTCGTTTGGGCGGTCCCTTCGATGGCATCTGGCGGTCGCTCCGACGAAACCTTAGGTCGGGATTGTCGCGCAGCTCCGCGCGATCCACTGCCCCCTGGACCCACACGGGCCGGGAGGGCGTTCCGGCGGCGAGCACGCCGCTCACCAGGAGTCACCCTACCATGTCCAACAAGACGGTCCTGGACCTTCAGAAGATGAAGGCCGGCAACCAACGCATCGCCATGGTCACCGCCTACGACGCCACCATGGCACGTCTCGTCGACGCCGGAGGAGCCGACATGGTCCTCGTCGGCGACAGCCTCGGGATGGTCGTCCAGGGGCACAACGACACCCTCAAGGTCACCCTCGACCACATGATCTACCACGGCCAGTGCGTGGCCCGTGGCCTCGAAAAGGCCCACCTCACGGTCGATCTGCCCTTCATGTCGTACCAGGTGAGCGTCGAGCAGGCCATCCGCAGCGCCGGCCGCCTGGTCCAGGAAGGCGCCGCACAGTCGGTCAAGCTCGAAGGCGGCATCCGCTCCGCTCCAGCTGTCCAGCGCATCGTCGAGGCGGGCATTCCCGTCGTCGGTCACGTGGGCCTCACCCCCCAGTCGGTCAACGCCTTCGGTGGCTTCCGCGTCCAGGGGCGTGGGGATGCCGGCGCCGAGAAGCTCATGGCCGATGCCCTCGCCATCCAGGAAGCCGGAGCCTTCGCCGTGGTGCTCGAGATGGTGCCCGCCGAGCTCGCCGCTGAAGTCACGGCCGCCCTCGACATCATCACCATCGGCATCGGCGCCGGGGCCGCATGCGACGGCCAGGTGCTCGTCTGCAACGACCTCCTCGGCTTCGACTCCAGCTTCAAGCCGCGGTTTGTCAAGCGCTTTGCAGAGCTGGAGAACCCGATTGTCTCTGCCGTGTCCGACTACGTGGGCGAGGTGAAGGACGGCTCGTTCCCCACCGACGGCCACGCGTTCCACCGCCGCAAGGGCCCCACCAAGGTGAAGCGGATCTACGGATGAAGACAATTGTCGACCCCGCCGAGATGCAGGCGCAGGCTCTGGCGTGGCGCGCCGCGGGCCTGCGGGTGGGCTTCGTCCCCACCATGGGCTTCCTCCACAGCGGCCACACGTCGCTCATGGACCTCGCCCGCCCACTCTGCGACAAGCTCGTGGTCAGCATCTTCGTGAACCCACTTCAGTTCGGTCCGAACGAAGACCTCGACCGCTACCCCCGCGACCCCGTGGGCGATGCGGAGAAGTGCGCTGCACACGGCACCGATGTCCTGTTCATGCCCGAGGCGCTCTACCCCAAGGGGCACGTCACGCGGGTCGCCGTGAAGGGCCTCACCGAAGAGCTCTGCGGGGCCGACCGTCCCACCCACTTCGAGGGCGTCACCACCGTCGTGGCCCGACTCTTCGGCGTGGTGCAGCCCAATGTCGCAGTCTTCGGCGAGAAGGACTACCAGCAACTCGCCGTCATCCGCCGCATGACCCGCGACCTCGCCCTCCCGGTCGAGATCATCGGCGGTGCGCTCATCCGCGACAACGACGGCGTGGCCCTGTCCTCCCGCAACAAGTACCTGTCGGCCGACCAGCGGCGCCGGGCCCGCACCCTGTCCGCCAGCCTTCGGGCCATCATCGGCGCAGTGCAAGCCGGGGAGACCGACGTGCCCACGCTCATCGAGCTGGGGCGCAGCATCCTCGACGCCGACACCATCGACTACATCGACATCCGCGACGCCGACGACCTCGCCCCCATGGCCACGGTCGACCGCCCGGCACGCGTGTTTGGCGCGGCCAGGTACGGCCACACCCGCCTCATCGACAACATGGCGCTCCCGGGTCCGTCCGCATGACACTGGCCGATTGGGTCTTCTTCGCTGTGGTGGCCACGCTCGCCACCAACCACGTTCTCGTCCGCCTGCCCGGCTGGGAGCGGCGCACGCTGCTCTTCTGGCTGGTGCAGGCCATGAACGTGGGCTGTGCGTCGTGGGTGCTGGCCTACGGTCTGCCCGGCTTCACCGGCAACCTCGAAGTGGTGAACTGGGTGGTGGGCCTCATCTTCCTGGTCCGGGCCGTCCAGAACAACGGCCGCTGGACCAAAGCCCGCCGCGCGCTCAAAGAAGGCGGCTCCGACGACGAAGAGAAGGCCCGCATCCGCGCGGCCCTCCAAGCGGGTGAAGCCGAAGAGTAAACGCCCCTACCGGCCCGCGCTCCACTCGTTCACGATGCCCATCACCTCGTCATTTCCGAGGAGGCGATTGCCCGACTTGGCCACGCTGCGGATGGCCTGCACGAGCGAGGCATCCGTGGACAGTCCCCGCGACTCCAGCCAGAACACGATGTTGGAGTCGCCGGCCATGTGGCCAATCTCGATTTCCTGTCGGCGGCCGAACCACCGCGCGGGAACACCCGAGTACACGGCATCGGCGAGCCAGTCGTCGCCCTTGCGCATGGCCTTGATGACCGCGGCAGCATGCACGCCGGTGCCCGTGCGGAAGGCGTCGGCACCAAACACCGGGTAGCTCACCGGAATGGGCACTTCGCAGTGTTCGCTCACGAGGTCGACCAGCTCGGCCAGGCTGTCGAGGTTGTTGTCGATGACGCCGTACAGGCGCAGGTTCACGAGCAGGAGGTCGAGGGGGGTGTTGCCGACCCGCTCGCCCACACCCAGCACACAGCCGTGCACGCGGTCCACGCCGGCTTCGATGGCTGCGAGGGCGTTCACGAGGCCGAAGCCGCGGTCGTCGTGGCCGTGCCAGTCGATGGTGGTGTCGGCGCCCATGCTGCGGATGATGTCGCGGGTGAAGTGCACCAGGTTGAACACGCCGGTGGGCGAGGCGTGACCGACGGTGTCGCAGACCGTGAAGCCGTCTACACCTTCTTCAATCGCTGCCACGAACAGCCGCCGGAGGGTGGTGGGCTGGCTGCGGGTGGTGTCTTCGGTGACGAAATTGGCCTTGAGGCCGGCATCCTTGATCATGCGGATGGCGGTGCGGGTGCGCTTCTCGAGGAGGTCTTCGTCCCAGCCTTCGGCGTACAAGCGGATGGGCGACGCCCCGAGGAAGGCCATCACTTCGATGGGCACGCCGGTCTTTTCGCTGATCTCGATGATGGGCTTGATGTCGGCGGGGTGAGTGCGGGCGGCTGCGGTGGGCTTGATGGACAGGCCCTCGTCGCGGATGAGCTCGGTGAGCACTGTGACATCGGCCACCGCGCGGGGACCGGCTCCGGGCAGGCCCACATCCACGGTGTCGACGCCCGAGCGGTCGAGCAGGCGAATGACCTGCTTCTTCGCTTCGATGGGGGGGTCGGTGACCGAGGGGCACTGGAGGCCGTCGCGGAGGGTTTCGTCGTGGAAGCCCACCTTGCGGAGCCGGGGCGCGGGGGCACCACCGAGGAGGTTCCAGTCGTAGATGACGTCGGACTCGGTGATGGCGCCGGTGCTGTCGGCGGTTCCGTTGACGTCGGGGGGGCAGGACATGGCGACTCCGAGGCGACGGGGACGAGACCACATGCGCTGGCTCTACCACGTCGACCCGGGGCCTCCCAGAGGCGGTCCTGTGGCACCGCACGCCCCTGCCACACGCTTTGCACGGTCCGGACACACCAAGCGGAACCCACCCCGGCACACTGGTGACCAGAGCACCACCCCAAGCCCCGGACCCGCATGGCCTCGTCTCCCGCCGCTCTCGACCGCCGCATCGCCAAGCTCCTCCACCTCGCGAAGGACCAGAAGGGCACCCCCGAAGGCGAAGCGGCCGCGCGGATTGCCCGCAAGCTGATGCGCCAGTCGGCCCACGCCCGTGCGAAGGCATGGTCGAAGCGCTCCGACATCACCGTGTCTCAGCGGCGCTACGAGCTGGGGGCCCGGTGGCCCTGGCGGCGGCGGCTGGCGGCGGCGGTCGCGAAGCACTGTGCGTGTGTGGCGGCCTGGCCCCGCAGTGGCACGCACATCATCCTGTTCGGCGCCGTGGGCACCCTCGACATCGCCGACTACTTGCTCGGCGTGTTGCTCCGTGAGCTGGACGAGGCCCGAGCCGCGTGGCTTGCAGAACAAGACGACTTCCACCCGGATGAGCCCCCCTCCCCCGACCTCGCCCGCCGCACCACCGGCTTCTGCAACTCGGCCGTGGGTGCGGTGGAGGCCCGCTTGCGCAGCTTGCGGCAGGAAGAGTCGACCGTGGACCCCACCGGTCATGCGCTCGTGCACGACGAAGCTGCGTCGGTGCACCGCTGGCTCGACGATCAGGGGATCAACCTTCGCAAGGGCGCGCCCGATCCATATGCCTTCAGCAAAGAAGGCTGGACGGCCGGCCACGGCATCGCCCTACACGAGGCTGTGACCGCACCTGAAGTACCTTCTGGACGCCGTCTTCGCGGACATCGCCGCAGGGGCTCCCGAGGGCGGAACTGACGCACGATGGCCGCAGCCCGATCGGATCCACTCAGATCACACCGGGCTTGACATGCCAACTCACCTGCTCGAAATTACCTCACAGTCGACGGTCGATTCGAGGCTGTCCTGCACCGTGAGGTTCCCATGGCCCATCGCCAGCTCGTGGCCGCGCTCGTCCCCGCCCTGCTCATCGGCTGCGGAAAGAAGGACGACGAGACCGAAGCCATCATCCTGACCGAGACCCCCGCCTCCATCGAAGGCGTGCTCGACACCCTCCCCGCCTGCCAGACCATCGCCGCAGACGGCCGCATCAACGTGGTGTCGGGCTGTGCAGACGGCGCCTGCGTGGGCATGACCTACGACGACATCTCCGATGTCATGGGCGACTACGGCGCCTGTGAGCCCGTCGGCGACGGCTCGGCCGCTGTGGTCTGCACCTGGGAAGGCGTGGTCGAGATTGCCTTCGACGACCTGGACGACGACTTCGAGCCCGACAAGGGCGACCTGGCCGAGTCCATCCGCATCATGGGCGAGTACGCCGGCGGCACCCCCGAAGGCCTCGGCATCGGCGCCTCCAGCTCCTGCTTCCTCGAGCAGTTCGGCGAGCCCGACATCGCCACCTGGATGCTCGTGTACGACCACTACGTGCTGCTCGAAGCCACCTGGACCGGCTGGGGCCTCACCATCGTCGATGACGACGGCCCTCCGGGTGAGGTCGACCCCGACGGTCTGGTGGACCACATCGTTGTGGGCGGCGCACTGTAGGCACCGACCGGGGGGCGACCGCCCATGCGCGACCGGCTCCTCGCCATCGCCCCCTGGTTCCTGCTCGTCTTGCCGGTGTTCATCGGCATCTACACCACTGCTCAGGCGGTGGTGTCGCGGTTCTTGGGGTGCCCGTCGGGCATCCATCCAGTTCGGGCCCGATGCCCATGGGGCTGGGATGGAAGGGACTTCTGAGGGGCCCCCTCCGCCTGCTCCGCAGCCACCTCCCCCTGAAGGGGGAGGACTGTGAGAACAACGCTGTGCCCACCATTCAGGGGCATGGGCCAGCTCCTCCCTCTGAAGGGGGAGGACTGTGAGAACGACCCCGCGGTCCTTCCCCTTCAGGGGAAGGTGGCGGCGAAGCCGACGGATGGGGCCCCCGGGCGCGCTTAGAACCGGAGGTCGCCCACCACCGACAGCGGCGTGGCCATCGGCTGCGTGACGAGGGTGTTGGTGAGCGTACCGGGCGCGGTCTCCCCCAGCCCGTCCACGCCATCCAGCTCGCCGGCGCTCGTCCAGACAGCGAGCCCATCGTCGCCCATCCCCAGCACGAGCGGTCCCGGGTGCCCCCAGGCCGTCACCCACACCTCGTCGATGCCGTCGCCGTCGATGTCACCAGCGGACCCGCCCATCTTGGCCAGGATGTTGTTGTGGGCGCCCGGGCTGGACTCGAAGATGGGGTTGTCTGCAGCGATGGTGGATGCTTCGTCGGTCTCCAGCAGGCCCGTGACCGTGCCCACGCCATGCCCGTCGACGCGGAACACGCCGTCACGGCCATCCGCAAAGAACCGACCGGCCGCCAGTGGCTGGGCGAGGTCTGCGCAGTTGGACTCGGTGGCCCGCTCCACGTAGGCACGGTCGACCCAGTCCTCGGAGCCGATGGCGTCCACCGGCAAGGTGATGTTGGCCAGCGTACAGACCGACTCGGGGTCGGGGGACGGTCCGACCTCGGCCCCTGCAAGGTCGACGGTGACCATCACGACCGGTCCGGTGGGCACGCCCGAGACGGCGGTGACCGAACCGTAGCGGGCAGCACGCGCATCCACCGAGTCGGCGAGGAGCGGGCTGACCGGCGGTCCGGCATGGAAGCCCACCGCGAGCGGCCGGTCGTCGTGGAGCTCGAGCATCTCGGCCACATCCGCGCTCGCGCCACCCACGGCCATGGGCCCGGCCCGCAAGGGAGCCTCCCCTTCCGACGCGCTGCTGGCGGCATCCAGGTCGAGCACGGCAAGCCACGCCTGGCCGCGTCCATCGCGCCAGAACAGCGTGGCGCCCCCTTCCACAGGTGCACCCAACACCCGCGGCTGTGTTGTCCCGCCTTGTGTGGACCGCTCGGGAAGACGAAGCGCGGCCCCCTGGCCTGCGCCAGACACAAGGCCCAGGATGCGCGGACGCGTTGTGTTGTGGTCGGCGGAAAGCGCAGAGAGGTCGTCGCCCACCCAAAGGCCCACGACCACTTCGTCTTCGACTTCCGGACGGAAGAGCTGGACCGAGTCGGCGCCCTCGATGACCACCCCTTCGACACCGTCCTCCAGCCAGAGGGTGCGCCCCGTAGATGCCTCCACGACCACGGAGACCGACGCACCGCCATGGTCCGAGGACGCGATGACAATGTCGGCCCCCACCGTGTCTTCAAACGCAACCTGGTGGAGCGTGGCCCGGTGGCCCGTGCGGATGTAGCCCGACTCACCCGAAGTGAGGTTGGAGGCCCCCGCTGCGCCGCCCACCGCGCCCGAGCCCAACAGCTTGCCCGCCGAGCCCGAGTAGCCCGCCACGCAGTAGCACTTGCCCGGCTGGCACACGCCATGGCCCGAGCAGTTGTTGGGCGGCGGTTCCTTCTTCTTGTTGTGGGCGACCACGCCACCGCCGTCGGCCCCCAGCGTGACCGGGCCGGCCTTGCTGTCGGCTACAGCGGCCACCAGCGCGGTCTCCGACCACACGTTGCGCACATCCTGCCAGGAGCCAGGCTGCGCGTTCAGGGTGATGTGGCGGGTGGGGAAGCGGATGCCATCGAGGCTCAGCCAGCCACCACCGTTCTTCTGTGCGGTGGGACGGGGCGCCACCGGTTGACTCGTGTCCCCACCGTCCAAGGTCCAAGACCCGAGGCTGGCCGGTGCGTACCCCGGTGCCGAGAGGGCCGGCACGAGCCGCACAGACGTCGTTGCCGCTCGGGCGTTGTCGAGGTCGGGCAGCAGGTGGTCGCTGTGAGAAGCCACCCCATCGGCATCGGCGCCGAAGACCTGGACCAGGAGGTCGGCGGTGCCATCCCCGTCCCCGTCCAGCTCGGTGGCCGCCACGGCCCGTACATCGCCGAACGTGGTGCACTTGCCGCTGGTGTCGGCGTCTTGAACCTTCACCTCGCGCAGGTCGGTCACGGTGCTGCCAATGTTGTGGACCCCCACCACACCCACACATCCGTCGCGGACCAGCTCGGGGTTGAATGACCAGAAGCGTGCCTTGGATGGGTCGATGGGGCTGCGGACGTCGCCCGTGTTCACCAGCCCCACGAATGCGGTGCCCTCCGCCAGTTCCGTGGCCGAGGCACCGCCGATGGCGTCGAACCCATAGGCCTTCCGACCGTCGAACCACAGGCCCCGCCACTTTCCACGGTCCACCTCGACCAGGCCCAGGATGCCCAACGCGAGGCTGCCGTCGGACAGCTCGAGGGGCGCGACGTCGAGCACGCGGGTGGGGAGCTCGTCCGCGGACAATGCCACGGGGATGGCTTCGGCCTCACCGGCCCCGGTCTCGTCGAGGGTGACGAGGTGGGCGTCGATGCCCCCGGCCTGGGCCACAACGGCCACGAGGGCGTCGTCTTGCCCGGCTCGGCGGAGCGTGATGCTGCCGTAGTGTGCATCGCCGGGGCCTGCAGCGAAGACCTCGGAGTTGATGAAGATGACGGCGTTGTCGTCGTCTTCGAAGCCGATGGACTCTGCGGGAGCATCGCCCGACGTGTAGAAGCCGAGGATGTCGAAGTCATCTGACAGGAAGTCGTCGTTGATGACTGCGCCTTCTTCGATGTCGTAGAAGATGTCGGAGTCGTCGGACACACCGCCGCAGCAGGTGGCCAGCCCACCGAGCCGGATGCCGCCCGCGAGGTCTTCGAGCGCCTGCGTGGTGCTGCGGAAGACCGACCACCCATCGGCCCGGTCGGGCTCGGGAACCCGCATGGCGTCGAGCTCGACAGGAGAAAGATCGCCGGTGGCACCCGACGAACGAAGCCGCAGCGGGACCTGGCCCACCACCAGCTCACCATCCACCAGCTCGGCCAGTGCTGCGCCCGACTCTGCAAGTCCGCCGGGAACCGCTCCCGTCAGCCAGGTCGTCGTGCCGTCCGTCTCTCCAACCTCGAGGGAGATGTGGTGTGGCTCCGAGTCGACGAGAAAGGTGAGCCCGCAGCCATGGATGCAGACCTGTCCGTCGTCGATGGGCGCAACCCGCAGGGTGACGGTTCCACCTTCCGCACCGTCCACCGCAGACGACACCGACCACACCTCGAGCTGCGCTGACACGGGGTCTGACCCTTCATCGCCCGACCCCTCGCCGCCACCATCGTCGTCAGAGCCGTCGTCACCGGAGCCTTCCCCCCCACCATCGGCAGAGTCTCGGCCCTTGTCGGTCTCGGGGTCACACCCCGCGGCCACAGCCAGCAGGGGCACACAGAGAAGGAGGGGAACGCGTGTCATGGACAGACTCCGGAGTGCAGCCCGAGGGTAGCGGCATCCCTCGCCTTCCGCCGCGATTCGACAGATCGGCGACAGGTGTCGGGTGCCCGTCCCCCGCGGTTAGGGTCGGCGGCGTCGGCGAGGCCTTGGATGCACACACATCGGGAATCAGCGCCTCCCGAGGGCCCGTTCAAGGCCTGGCTCCAGCCTGTCGACACGTCTTCTCTGGGCGTGTTCCGAGTCGGCTTGGGCCTGCTGTTCGTCTACAAGGCATGGCACAACCTGTCGGCCGGTCGCATCGCACGCACCCTCAACCCCGACCAGTGGCATGTCCCTTGGCCTGGCTTCGACTTCATCCACCCGCCCGAGCTGTGGGTGTCGGTGTTGGTCCAGCTGGCCATGGCGGTCATCGGTGTGTTGATTGCGTTGGGTGTGGGCGCGCGACTGTGGCTGCTGGTGGTGGCAGCGGAGATGGTGTGGTTCCAGCTGGTCGACCAGACGCACTACCTGAACCACCACTTCCTCGCGGTCATCGTGTGCGTCACGCTCGCATTGTCTCCTTGCGACCGAGTCTATGCCCTCGACCAACGCTGGCGGAACGCTCCGGTCCGTGCACCCGCGATGGGCTTGTGGATGCTCCGCGTCACCGTGGTGATTGTCTACGTGTATGCGGGCATCGCCAAGCTGGATGCAGACTGGCTCGCCGGCCGACCGATGGAAGCCTGGATGGCGGCCCGTGCCCACGTCCCGGTCATCGGTCCGCTCGTGTCGACACCCGGTGTGGGCACGGTGATGGCCTGGTGTGGGCTGTTCATCGACCTGGTCGGCGGCCCGGCCTTGCTGTTCCGACGCACCCGCGGTCCGGCCATCCTTGTGTTGGCAGCGTTCCACCTGTCCAACGCAGCGTTGTTCAACATTGGCATCTTTCCCTGGATGATGCTGTTCGTCGACCTCTTGTTCCTCGACCCCGACTGGCCCCGACGGTTCATCAGCGGTCGGACGGACGACCGAGTGGTGGTCGCCGCGTCGGGCTGGTGGCGCCTACCGTTGGCGGCTTGGGTTGCGGTCCAGGTGGTGGTCCCGCTCCGACACCACCTCTATCCGGGACCGGTGGCGTGGACGGAAGAAGGACATCGGCTGTCTTGGCGGATGATGCTGCGGTCGAAGTCCGGTGCACTCCAGTTCCGTGTGGTGGACCTGCGCACGGGGACCATGCACACGGTCGACGTCCGAGAGCTCCTCTCTGCAGAACATGCGCGAGAGGTGATGGGTCATCCCGACGCCGTGTGGACACTCGCCCGCCGGCTCCGGCTCGAAGCGGAGGCCGAGGGCCGGACCGTGGCCGTCTATGCACACCACCCCGTGTCCCTGAACGGACGAGAACCCGCTCTGCTCATCGACCCGGCGGTCGACCTCTCCCGTGCCGACCGCCATGTCTGGTCCGCGGCGCCCTGGATCCTTCCATTGGATCCAGAGACGCCTCTTGCCGAGTAGTCGGGACGCTACAGGGAGACGATGCACTCCGGGTACATGGGGTCGAGCGCGATGCGTCGGCCCATGCTCGCCTCACACGCACCGTCGCCGCAGTCCAGGCAGATGGTGCAGCCGTAGGCAGAGAACTGGGACCCACTCGAGAACTCGATGGACGCATCGAACGAGTCGTCAGAGCACTGGTCGGGGACGTTCTCACAGAACACCGAGCCCCAGCCCGAGCACTCGTCTGCGTCGGGCCACTCCTCGCATCCGTAGCCGGGGACCAGCGTGGCCTCCGAGCAGACACACGACTCGCCCGACGAGGAGCCGGAGTCGTCGTCTGTGGTGGTCGAGTCTTCAGCACTGTCACCCTCTCCATCCTTGTCGCCACACGCGAACATGGACGGGGCGATGGCCACGGCGGACAGGACGAGCAACAACACTCGGAAGGGATTCTGCATGGTTCCTCCGGGTTGGGGAGTCCAACGTACGACGGGTGTCGACCATGCAGGCGGTCGTCGGTCCCCCAGCTGCGCTGGCGCAGAGTCGTAGCGAATCGTGCCAGTCCATCTGCCTGGACGGTCGCGCTGCAGCTCCTCGATGGCGCCGGCCGACAAGGTTCCGACCGGAGGGTCTCACCCAAGATGGTAGTGGCTGGGACCACCAGGAGGTCACTCGCCATGTACTCCGGGCCCCCGAAGACCACCTCGCACTTGAGGCGGACGACCAGCGCCAAGGCGATGCGGTCCACACCGAGCATCTCAGCCCTGCTGACAGTGCTGTGGGTGAGCGCATGCACGACGAAGACCGAGTGTGTCGAGCTACGCCTGTCCGTTGAAGACGGCACGATGTGCGACGCTGCGGTCGTTTTCGTTGGCGAGGTATCGGGCCTCGATGTGGACCAGCACACTGACCCGTACGGCCTTCTCACCACCGGCACCCTCGAGGTGGAGGCTGCCATCCAGGGCAACGTTGGGAATGAGGAGGACGTCCTGGTCCGCGGCGGACGGGTCGGAACCTACGAGGAGTACACATCGGGGTACCCATTCTTGGAGGTCGGTGAGCGGTACCTGTTCGCCCTGGCCCACCCGCGAACAGACGGCCCCGGAGCCATTGTTGGCTGGAGGCTCCTGCCGGATGATGCCTGTCCATCCGATGAACCTGCACTCCAGGCCAGCTTCAAGTCCATCTGCGAATGACCGCATGAACACCTGGTCAACAACCCAGCCCAAGCGTCACCGTCCACCACCACCCACCCCCAACACAACAAGCCCCGGCGCCTGTCGACACCGGGGCCCAGGATTGCGTCGAGACGCGAATCAGAACGCTTCGACCACCACTGCGATGCCCTGACCACCGCCGATGCAGGCGGAGCCGACGCCGTACTTGAGGCCGCGGCGCTTGAGCTCGTAGATGAGGTGCATCGTGATGCGGGTGCCGGTGGCGGCGAGGGGGTGGCCCACAGCCACACCACCCGAGTTCACGTTGGTGATGTCGCGGTTGAGCTCGAGCTCGCGCTCACAGGCGAGGTACTGGCTGGAGAAGGCCTCGTTGATCTCGATGAGGTCCATCTGGCCGAGGCTCATGCCGGCGCGGTCGAGGGCCGACTTGATGGCGGCGACGGGACCGATGCCCATGTACTTGGGCTCGACGCCCACCGAAGCGCTGGACACGAGGCGGCCGATGGGGGCCAGGCCGCGCTGTTCGGCGATGGCAGCGGTGGTCATGACCATGGCACCGGCGCCGTCGTTGATGCCGGAAGCGTTGGCAGCGGTGACCGTGCCATCCTTCTTGAAGATGGGGCGCAGCTTGGCCATGGCTTCGCGGCTGAAGCGGGCGCGGAAGCGCTCGGGCGCGAGGGGGGACAGCTGGGGGTGCTCGTCGACGCTGACGACGCGGTCGCCCTTGCGGGTCTTGAGCGTGACCGGGACGATTTCGTCGTCGTACTTGCCGGCTTCGTGGGCAGCAGCGAAGGCGGTCTGGCTGCGGAAGCCGTAGTCGTCGGCTTCTTCGCGGCTGATGCCGTACTTCTCGGCCAGGTTCTCGGCGGTGATGGCCATCTGGCAGCCGGCCTGGGTGTCGAAGAGGACTTCCTGCAGGTAGTCGTTCATCTTGGTGCCGCCGAGGCGGAAGCCCTTGCGTGCGCCGCGGATGGTGTGGGGCGACTGGGTCATGTTCTCAGCGCCGCCGGCGAGCACCATGGTGGCTTCGCCGAGACGAAGCAGCTGGCTGGCCTGGGCGAGGCTCTCGAAGCCGGAACCGCAGAGACGGTTGACGGTGACGGCGGGCACGGGAATCGGCACGCCGGCCTTGAGGCCGATGTGGCGGGCGCCGTAGATGGCGTCGGGGGAGGTCTGCATCACGTTGCCGAAGATGACGTGGTCGATGTCTTCGGGGGTGACGCCAGCCTGCTCGATGGCGGCCTTCGAGGCGATGACGCCGAGGTCGATGGCGGAGATGTCGGTGAACACGCCGTTGAAGGTGCCGAACGGGGTGCGCTTGCCGGAAAGGAAGACGATGTCGGACATCTGAGACTCCTGTGGGAAGTGTTGGGTTGGGGTCAGGCGTCGAGACGGGCGAGGAGCCGGTCGGTGACCTGCGAAGTGGTGAGGGTTCCGCCGAGCTCGGGGGTGGTCTCGTCGGCCTGCAGCATGTCGCGGATGGCGGCGATGATGCGGTCTTCGAGCTCGGGACGGCCCAGCTGGTTGAGCATCATCCCGGCGGTGAGGAAGGTGGCCATGGGGTTGGCCTTGCCCTGCCCGGCGATGTCGGGGGCGCTGCCGTGCACGGGCTCGAACAGGCCGAGCTGGCCGGGGTGGATGTTGCCCGAGCAGGCCAGGCCGATGCCGCCTTGGAGGATGGCGCCGAGGTCGGTGATGATGTCGCCGAAGAGGTTGCCGGTGACGATGACATCGAAGTTCTCGGGGGCGCGCACGAGCTCCATCGCCAGGACGTCGACGTACAGGTGCCGCGACTCGATGTGGGGGTACTCGGCGGCGACTTCTTTCCACACCTTCTGCCACAGCTGGCCCACGTTGCGCATGGCGTTGGACTTGTCGGACATGCACACGCGCTTCTTGCCGAACTTGTCGGCGTAGTCGTAGGCCGCGCGGATGATGCGCTCGACGCCCTTGCGGGTGACGATGCACACCTCCTGAGCCACCTCGTCGGCGGTGTCCTTCTTCAGAACACCGCCCACACCGGTGTAGACGCCTTCGGTGTTCTCGCGGAACACCATGATGTCGACCTCTTCGGGGCCCTTGCCCTTGAGCGGACACTTGCGGGCGTCGAGCAGCCGGATGGGCCGCTGGTTGATGAAGAGGTCGTAGCGGAAGCGGCTGCCGAGGAGGATTTCCTTGGCGTGGATGTTCGACGGGACCCGGGGGTCGCCCAGCGCACCCAGGAAGATGGCGTCGAATTCGTCGCGCCACCGGACGAAGACGTCGTCGGGGAGGGTGGTGCCGTCGCGGAGGTAGCGCTCGGCGCCGAGGTCGAAGTGCTCGAGCTCGATGTCGGGGGCGAGGTGCTGGATGAGCCGCACACCCTCGGCGATGACTTCGACTCCGATGCCGTCTCCGGGAACGACTGCGACCTTGGGCTTCCGCTGCGACATGCCTTCTCCAGCACTTGAAGGGTCTCGGGCGCTATTGCGCAGCGGGGGCCCGGGCAAGGGACGATTGAGAGACGAGAAACTCGGATCAGCCGACGTTTTCGCGCACCCAGTCGAGATAGGGCGCGTGGCCGGCCACCACGGGCGTGGCGATGACTTCGGGGCACTCGTAGGGGTGGGCCGCCACCAGGTGGGCACGGAGCTCGGGCAGGCGGTCGGCGGTGGTCTTGAATAGCACCAAGACCTCGGGGTCGTCGCAGATCTCACCCTTCCAGCGATACACGCTGCGGATCCCCGGCAGGATGTTGCCGCACGCGGCCAGCTGAGCGTCCACGGCGGACCGGGCGAGGGACAGGGCGACGTCGGTGGACGGGGCGGTCATGTAGACGAGGAGGACGTCGGGGGAGTCGGACATAGGGCCTCGGGCGGGGGCTACGCCTCGGGTTCGGGCTCGGGTTCGGGTTCGGGGAACACCACCCGCGCATAGAGCTCGTGGAGGGCCAGGACGACGCCGTCGTGGAGGTCGAGGGTGACGATGTCTTCGAGCGAGCGGTAGGACGTGACACGCCAGCCACCGTCGGCCTGGCGGGCGTAGTGCATGACGAACACCTCTTCGGAGTCGACCAGCAGCACATGGCGGAGGGTGCGCAGCGTCTGGTAGGCGGCCAGCTTGGTAGTGGCGTCGCGGCCGCGTGTAGACGGGGACAGCACCTCGCCCACCAGGGAGGGATTGACGGTGGCGAGGGCATCGTGGAGGGGGTGCACCGGACCGCCACAGACCACGGTGGCGTCGGGGTAGAAGGCGGCGTCGTGGGCACCGACCCAGATCTTGTGGTCGCTGGAGTAGGTGCCGCAGTCTGAGCGCTTGAGCTGCTGCCGAAGCTCACCCACGAGGTTGGCCGAGATGAGCGCGTGGTGGGGACTGCCCCCTCCCATCGCGGTGAGCACCCCGCTCTCGAACTCGTGCTTGCCTTCCGCTTCGAGCTCGAGGGCCTGGTACTCGGCGTACGAGATGCGCTTCCGTGCGGCGTGGGACATGACCACCTCCGGCACCAGTGTACCGCGCCGGGATGGTGGACCGCACGGGGACTCGGGGAACCGCTAGGCCACCTGTTCCGCGGACTCGGGTGCCCCGTTTGCCGGCGTGTCGGCACCGACCAATGCATCGAGCGCGACGTCCAGCACCTCGTCCATGTGGTCGACCAACACAAAGGTGAGCTCCTCGCGGGCCTGCTCGGGCACATCCTCGATGTCGGGTGCATTGCGACGGGGCAGCACGACCGTCTCGATGCCTTGGCGATGGGCCGCGAGCACCTTGGACCGGATGCCACCGACCGGCAGCACCCGACCGCGAAGGCTGGCCTCACCGGTCATGGCGACGGTGGACTTCACCGGACGGTCGGACAGCAGCGACGCGAGCGCGGTGAACATCGTCACGCCAGCCGACGGGCCGTCCTTGGGCACCGCACCGGCCGGGACGTGGATGTGGATGTCCTTCTTCTGGGCATCATCGACGTCGATGCCCAGGCGCTCGGCATGGGACAGCACGTAGGTGAGCGCCGCGCGGGCCGACTCCTTCATCACATCGCCCAGCTGGCCGGTGAGCACCAGGCGCCCGGAGCCGGGAAGGGCCGCGGCTTCGACCATGAGCACGTCTCCGCCCACAGGCGTCCAAGCCAGGCCGGTGGCGATGCCGGGCAGGGGCGGTCCCTCGTCGCGACGCTCCATATGGAATTTCTGCCGACCGAGGTGCTCGGAGAGGTCGTCTACATCCACCTGGAGGGGTTTGTCGAGGGTGCCGCGGGCCTTCTTCACCGCAGCAGCACGGTAGACCTTGCCCAACGTACGCTGGAGCCCCCGGACCCCCGCCTCGCGGGTCCAGCCGGTGATGGCCGCTTCGATTGCGTCGTCGGTGAAGACAACGTCGCTGACGTCAACCCCGGCGTTCTTCGCGAGCTTGTCGAGCAGGTGGTCGCGCACGATGCGCACCTTTTCGGCCACGGTGTAGCCGTCGATGCGGAGCACCTCCATGCGGTCACGGAGCGGGCCGGGCACGCGGGCCAGGTCGTTGGCGGTGGCGATGAACAACACCTTGCTCATGTCGAGGGGCACCTCGAGGTAGCGGTCGGTGAATGCGTGGTTCTGCTCGGGGTCGAGCAGCTCGAGGAGGGCTGCTGCGGGGTCCCCCTGGAAGCCCGCGCCCAGCTTGTCGATCTCGTCGAGGAGGATGACGGGGTCCTGTGCACCAGCCCGACGCACCCCTTCCACGATGCGACCGGGACGCGCGCCCACATAGGTCCGGCGGTGCCCACGAATCTCGGCTTCGTCGCGCACGCCACCCAATGCAATCCGCACGAGCTCACGCCCCGTCGCTTCGGCAACCGCCTGGCCAATGCTGGTCTTGCCCACACCCGGAGGACCGACGAGCAGCAACACATCCGCCCGGCCCTGTCCGGCGAGCTGGCGCACGGCGAGGTGCTCCACGACCTGCTTCTTGACGTCGTCGAGGCCGTAGTGGCTCTTGTCGAGGGCGTCTTCCAGCGCACCCAATTCTGCAGACTCGGCGGCCGTCTCCACGCCCCACGGCAGGGACGCAATCCACTCCAGCCAGTCGACGGCCACCGCACGCTCGGGCGAACCTTCGCGCACGCGGGCCAGGCGGGCCACCTCCCGGTCGACCACCTTCCGGACCTCATCGGGCAGCGGCAGGTTGCGGATGCGTTCTTCCAGGTCGCCCACCTGCGCATCACCTTCGCCCAGCTCGTCTTGGATGGCCTTGAGCTGCTGGCGGAGAATCATCTCCTTGCGGTGGGACTGGGTCTCGGTGGAGATGCGCTCCTTGACGGCCTTCTCGGCGGCCACCACCTCCACACGAGATGCGATGTGCAGTGCGAGCTGTTCAGCGCGGTTCTTGGGGTCGGACGTGAGGAGCAGGTCGCGACGCCACTGGACCGGTCCGCCGATGGCGGAAGCCACCGCATCGAGCCAGAGGTGCGGGGGAAGGGGTGCGCGCAGGAGGCCCTGGAGACGCTGGTCGTCGGGCAGTGTATTGGCGAGGGTGGCCAGCTCGGACCGAACCGCACGCAGGAGTCCTTCGGCGGCAGGCGCAGCATCGTCCCACACCTTCTCGGTGACCGTGAAGCGGGCAGACAAGGAGCGGCCGTCTTGGAAGACGTGGTGGAGGCGCACGCGCGACAAGCCAGCAACGACAATGAACGGCGCTCGTCCCGCAGGACGACCGGCATCGATGACACGAGCGAGAACCGCGACGGGGAGGAGGTCGGCAGGCATGGGGCGGTCGGCGGGCTCGCGCTGGACGGCGATGAGCACCAGGCCGGAATCTGCAGACTCGGGACCGTGGACACCAGCACGCTCTGCGGCCGCAATCGAGCCCGGTCGGCCGATGCTCAAGGGGCCGACGCCTCCCGGAAGGACGACCCCCGCACGCAACGGAAGGACGGGAAGCGTCTCGGGAAGCCCCTCGGGCACGCGGAAGTCGATGCGACGCTCGGTGGCGTCGGTGGCACGGTCGGAAGCGGCGGAGAATTGGCGGCGCATGACGGTCCTTCCGGGTCATACCAACGTACGACCCACACATTGGGTTGGCGCGGACCGGGCACCGCAACACTCGCGGCGTCCAACCCATCGACGGCGGAACGGTAGGCACTGCCTGACGGCCGTCAACCCGGACCGAGCGCGTGGCTCCCGGGTGCCACTGGAAGGAAGGCGCCACGCCCGGGCTTCGGTCGGGTGTTACCGTCGTTGGGGTCCCGCGTGCTACCCGAGCACCGAAGACCGCTCCCACTGCGGATTTTCGCCCCCACAATCGTCCCGAGGTCCCCCCCCGTGCGCCCCTGGATCCTCATCCCCGCCCGCAACGAAGGGCCTCGAATCGAGTCCATCTTGCAAGCTGCTCATGGGGCCATGCCCGATGCCGAGCGGGTGGTGGTGGACGGACGGTCGACAGACGACACAGCATCCCGGGCCCGGTCATTGGGCGCGCGGGTGATTCAACAGACCGGACGGGGCTACGCCGACGCGCTGCGCACCGGGTATCGGCACGCTCTGGCCACGGGCGTCCCCTGGTTGGTCCAGCTCGACGCCGATGGACAGCACCCGCCCGAGAGCCTCCCCATGGTCGCCAGCGGCTTGCGTGAAGCCGACTGGGTCGTGGCCACGCGGCACGGCACCGGCAGCCCTGGTCCCTGGAGCCGACGCGTGGGCGCAGCGGTCCTCCGAGGCGCCCTCCGATGGGGCTCGGGCATGGCCGTCACCGACCCCACCTCCGGACTGCAAGCTCTGAGCCCGCGCGCCCTCCGCTGCTTCGTCGACGCCCTCCCCGACCACGCCCCCGACACCGGCGCCCGTGTCCTGGCCGCACGCAAGGGCCTCCGGTATCGCGAAGTCCCCGTCTGGATGCCTGAACGCGTCGACGGCGCGAGCATGCACGACGGCTGGACGGGCGTACGCAACGGCCTGCGGAGCCTGCGGGTGGCCACCTTCGGGCGGATGCCATGACCCGCCTCGGCATTGCGGTCATGGCGGGTGGTGCGGGCAGCCGCCTGCGCTCGGTGACGGGCTCGCTCCCCAAGGCACTCGCGCCGTTCAACGAGGGCACCCTCCTCACCCACCAGCTCGAGCGCTGTGCCGGGCTGGGTGCCGTGCGGACCGTGGTGCTCGCTTCGGCGCTCCGAGGTGCCGACCGCATCGCCGAGCATGTGCCCTCGTGCGAAGTCCTGGTCGAGCCCTCTCCTCTTGGAACGGCGGGTGGACTGCTCCACCTGCCCGACGGCGTGGACCGCTGGCTCGTCGTCAACGTCGACCATGTGTCCGATGTCGACCGAGATGCCCTGGTGGCCGGCGCTTCCGGCCCATGCACCGCCGTCACCACCACCGTCGAAGCCACCATCGACGAAGGGGTGGTCACCCTCGAGCCCGGCCCACATGGCCCCCGCATCACCAGCTGGCGGGAGCGTCCGACCGTCCGCGTCGAAGTGACCACCGGGCTGTATGTCTTCGAGCACGCCGCGCTCCAAGAACACCTCGACGGCACTCCCTGCGACATGCCCGACCTCGTGCGCCGTCTCATGCCCGACGGCGTACGCGCGTGGCATCACCGCGGCCCCTGGTACGACGCCGGAACCCCCGGGCGCCTCCTCCAAGCCGCTGCGTGGTGGCGCTCTCGCGGCGGACGCTGACCGACGACTGCCCGACGATGCCGGCCGACTCCCCTCCCCCCCCTCCCCGCATGCTCGGTGCTTGGGGCGGCATGCCGACTGCATGGCCGCGGCGCGCCTGCACGACCGCAGGTGCGCACCCACAACATTGGAGTACCCATGCGCGGCATCAACAACGTCTTCCTCGCCGGCCACCTCGGCCAGGACCCCGAGCTCCGCACCACCGGCAACGGACGCACTCTCTGCAAGATCAGCCTGGCCACCAACCGCTCCGTCCGCGAAGGAGAGGGCTGGAAGCAGGTGACCGACTGGCACCGCGTGGTGCTCTGGGAGCGGGACGCCGAGACCTGTGCCAAGTACTGCCGGAAGGGCTCGGCCGTGGGCGTCGAAGGCGAGCTCCGGGTCAACACCTGGACCGACGCCACCGGGGAGCGTCGCTCGAAGGTGGAAGTGGTCGGCAAGCGCCTCCACCTCCTGGGCAAGGCGTCTGAAGGCAGCAGCCGGGCCCCCGTCCAGCAGGCCAAGCCCGAGCCCACCGAGCACACCATCCCCTTCTAGGGCCGGCGTGCCGAGGCGATTTGTCTCGGCCCTGTCCTCGATCTGCCGGGAGGGGTGGTCGGTCGGTAGCGGTCCGGGTCCCGGGTCGCTAATCGACCGCCGCACCTTCCGGCGCCACCGAGGACGCTCATGCCCCAACCGTCCACCCTCCCCACCATCTGGGTCACCGGCCTGCCCGCATCCGGCAAGCGCGCCCTCGCTGCCGCCATCGCCGCCGGCCTGCGCGCCCGCAACCAGTCCGTCGAGGTCATCGACTCCGGCCGACTTCGGCGCACCCCCCTCGGGGCCACCCTCGGCTTCTCCCGCGACGACCGCGACACCAACGTCCGTCGGCACGCGATGGCTGCCGCAATGCTCACCCGGAACGGCGTCGTCGCCGTCGTTTCCGCGGTCAGCCCCTACCGCGCTACCCGCGATGCACTGCGCGCCGAGCTGGGCAACTTCGTGGAAGTGTCGGTCACCACGCCGCCCGAAGCCTGTGCCGCCCGCGACCAATCCGGCAACTGGGCACGGGCCTACGCAGGCGAGCTCACCGGCTTCACGGGCGTCGACGCCCCCTACGAAGCGCCCGTCTCGCCCGAGGTCACGGCCAACCTGGCGGAAGAGCCGGCCGATGCCGCAGCCGTCCGGGTCCTGGCCTTTCTCGACGCCCGCGGCTCGGGGGGCGAAAACGAAGACGAAACCGACGTCCTCACGGCTCATCTCGACGAGCTCGGCTACACCGACTGACCACCGAGCAGGCGCAGGCTACCCGTCCTGCGGAACGAGCCCCGACACCGCCAGCATGCGGTCCACTCGCTGGTCGACCCGGTGGCGCTCCAGCACGGCTGCGTGCCCGCGTCGAGCGATGGTGTCGGCCTTGTCGGGGTTCGCGAGGTAGTAGCGCACCTTGTCGACCAGCTCGGCCCGGGTGGACCACGACTCCACCTCCACCCCCACCTCGAAGAGGTCCTCGAGCTCGTCGGAATGCGCCGCGAGCAGGAAGCCACCACACGCGAGAACGTCGTACACACGCATCGTCACGATGTCGGGCTGGTACAGACGTCCGATGTCGATGTTGATGCGGCTCAGAGCATAGATGCGGGTGAGTGCCCGAAAGTGACCGGCAAAGCCCCGTACCGTCACCCCTGCCGACTCGAGCGCGTTCCAGCCAGGGTCGCCCCAGACGTGCACCCCGAACGGAGCCAGGGCGGCCACGGCCTTCAGGCGATGTTCGGCAGCAGGCAGCTCCCCCAGCAGCAGGGCCGGGTCGGACGGTCGACCGGTCTGTTCACACCAGGACCGAAAGCCCGGACAGTGGGTGTCGAGCAGCTCGGGCACCAGCCAGCGGTCGAGGTTGGCCCGCTGGGAGGCCAGGACAGTCTGGACCAGGCCTGCCGCCTGCTGGGGAGGACGGTCGTGCTGGTGCAGCCAGGCGCGCAGCTCTCGGTGCACCTTGCGGGCATAGGGGCGGGCCCGGCCGGTCATGCTGGTGCCCACGAAGCTGACCGGTGCTTCGAAGCGGGCGCGGTCTTCGTCGGTGGGGTCGACCGGTCGCCTGTGTGCGGGTGCAGCGAGCGGAAGCCAGTGGACCGAGCCATGACCGCTGTCGGCGAGGGTGTCGGCCACTGCGCGCCGGAAGCTGAAGAGGTGGGAGCGAGGCACGGGATGCCGGGGCACGGGCAGCCAGTCGACGGCGGGGTCGATTTCCCATGTGAGCAGTGGAATGCCGGCCGCATCGACGGCTTCGGGGAGCCCCACCACCTGGTTGATGGCCACTGCGAAGGAGGGGTGGACCTGCTGGAGAGTATGTTCGAACTCGAGGGTGTCGACGCGTTCGGCTTCGAGGGTCCAGGGGGTGAAGCCCCGCTCGCGGAGCACACGGCAGACGTCGTTGACGAAGAGCCCTTGGGTGCAGATCAAGGCGATGTTGCGCGGCGGTGTGGCCAGCCAGGCCTTCTTTTCGTGCCGATACACCTCGACCAGCGTGGGGTGCTCGACCAGCTTGCCCGCGGTGGTGGGGTCGACCTCGAGGAGATCCGCACCCAGCAGCAAGCGGAGGCGGCGGGTGAGCAGCGCCCGCGAGAAGTCCCCGCGAGACAGCAGCAACCGCAGCATCCAGGGGTCGCGGTCCCACGCGGTGACCGTGGCATCCGGCCAGAAGCGCAGGGCGGTCTCGACGGACTCACCCAGGCCGACCCCGAAGGCGAAGACGGCCTTGGGCGGGTGGGCTTCATGGAGCCGATGGACCAACGCCCGGGGCGCAAACTGCAGTGGCTGGGGAACGGCCCCGGTCTTGAGGACCACCGAGCCATCCGCCTGGCGCAGCACATGGTCGCTGGCCACGCTCCACCGAAGGCGTCGGGCCAGCTGGGGCTGCACGCGGTCCAGCGCGGCGAGGTTGATGTGCAAGGTGGACGGCGGCGGCACGGTCACGCATCTCTCCCCGGTGCCGATCTCTCCGAGCCACAACCAGATCGGTTCGGCTCGATTCTTCTTGACACCACAGGGGCGCCCCCATAATCGGGTGGGGCGCTGGCCGGATGGCCTTCGCAAGACTCCCGCGGGCGATTAACTCAGTGGGAGAGTGCTACCTTCACACGGTAGAAGTCACTGGTTCAAGTCCAGTATCGCCCACTTCAGATGCGCCCTCCAGAACTCGATTCTGGAGGGCGTTTTCGCTTTCTGAGTGGGTAGGGCCTGACTGGACGGTCTCAACGCTCCGTGTCAGGGCCCGGCGAAAAGAGAGCCTCGGAGCAGCTTCTGATCGAAGGTGTACACTTCCGTGCAGCCAGCGTCCCGCGCACGCTCGCCGATGAGGTAGTCCGCAAATCCGGCGGCCCCCTGCTCGAAGGCATGAAGGGCCCGGACCACACGGTCGGCTGACTCGAAGGCGAGCTCCTCCGCACCCACGAGCTGGCGAATCACCGCTGCGAGCGCTTCCCGGCTGCAGCGGTATCGGCTGGCAAGTACCCAGCTGGTCTCCGCCAGCACGACCTCCCCGATGAAGAACTGCTCCCCTGCCGCGACACCGCGCGCGAGGAGGTCTACTGCAGCCTGGTGCCGTGCGTCGTCGTCTCGAACCAGGAAGCGCACCAACACCTTGGTGTCGAGACCGATCATTCGTCGGCCCGTCCAAGCCGCTGGACCGCCACCTCCGAGCTGGCCGCGTCCATGTCGTCCACGGTGCCCCCCACTTCAGATGCGCCAGCCCGCATCCCGACACAACAACGTTGCAATCATTCAATTGGCAACTGTAGCATACCTGCATCATCGGGGAAGTGATGGTGCAGGGTCCATTCAACAACGCATAGTGGGTCAGCCATCCCGGGGGACACCCCATTCGCTGCAGAGTCGATAGCCGGTGCCCATCCAGGAGCTCCACATGCCCCCTCCCTCCCCTGCCGCCCCCTCCATGTCCCGTCGGATGGTCCTCGCCGCGACGCTCGGCCTGGCCGCACTTCCAGCCACAGGCTGTGGGCTGCGCCTCAAGCCGCTCGCATCCACCGTGCAGGAAGAGGTGGACGGTGCGCTCGACCGCGGCTTCGACGGCATCATCGTCCATGTCGACCAGCCCGGACACACACGGTCCTACAGCGCTGGCTGGAACGACCGCGAAGCCCGGGTGCCAGCCGACCCCGACACACTGTTCAAGATTGCCAGCATCAGCAAGCTCTACATCGCTGCTGCTACGTCGATGGTGGTGGCCGATGGCGACCTGGCACTCGACGACACGTTGGGCGCGCTCATCCCCGAGGTCCGCGGGAGAATCGACAACGCAGACAGCATCACGTTGCGCATGATGCTCAGCCACCGCAGCGGCATCCCGGAGTATATCTACCATCCCGACTTCACAAACGACCCGGAAGACGACTACCTCACCACTGCGTCGTTGATCTACGGCCAGCAGGCCGACTTCAGTCCCGGTGCCCGGTATCGGTACTCGAACACAAACTACCTCCTCATCGGCGAAGTCCTCGACCGCACGCTGGGCTACTCACATCACGACTTCATCCACAGCGAAATCCTCGTCCCGCTGGAGCTCCACGACACCTACAACCTGTCCAGCGAGGTCGACCTCGACGACGTCATGAGCGGGTACGTCATCGGCGTTCGCAAAGACATGAAGGCCGAAGAAGAACACACCCGCCCGGGCGGGTCGATGGTGTCCACCGCATCGGACGTGGCGGTGTTCGTTCGCGCCCTCATCGACGGCACGCTGCTCACTCCCGAGGAGCAGGCCATCTACACCTCGGTCTACCCATACGAACACACCGGCTGGGTGCACGGCTACTGCAGCATCGTGCGCTACCACCCCGACATCGACGCTGTGGTGGTGCAGCTGGTCAACACGAGCCACAACGGGCTGTTCTGGATCGAGCTGGAGCGGGTCTATGACCGCATCGTGGCCGTCGTGGAGCGGGGAGGCCACGATGGCTGAGCAGTGGCCCCTTCTTTCCCGTCTTTCCCGTGTCGTCGTCGGACTGACGCTCGCCATGGCTCCCCTGACCAGCCACGCCGGCGACGCACCCCGCTGGGGTGTGGCGATGAATTCGAGCGTCAGCGGAGAGGTCCCCGCGATGCGCCTTGTGCCCACCGCATCCGTTCTGCTGGACCGCACACAGCTCGAGGCCGGGGTTGGGCTCCACCCCTTCATCCGCACCGACCAGCGGGTATGGAGCGGAGAGCTCAACGCAAAGTTCTTCCCCAACGGCACCGAAGACAAGCTCAACCTGTACCTCATCAGCCAGCTGGCGTACGTCTACAAAGACCTGGAGACCTACTACCCCACCACCTACCACTACCTGTTCATGCTCGGTGGGTACGGCCTGACGGTGACCAACCCAAACGGCATATACATGGGCACCAACGTCACGGTGGGGCCATACACCTTCAACCGTCGCTCCGAGAATCCGTACCCAGGCTTCGGGTCGGACGAGATGTTCGATGAGGTGGGTCTGGCCTTGGCGTTTCAGTTCAACCTCGGGTACCGGTTCTGACCGCCAAGGCCGCCGACCGCTCGCCGCATCAACTGCCGCAATACAACACTGGCTCGCCGTCGCGGTAGCTCACCATGACTCCAAGGGACAGGTCCGGGTCGGACGACGCAGGCCAAGGGCTCTCCGTCCTCCACTCGGCCCGCCCGCCGTCGTCTTCGAGCGCGGCATCGGCGCGCGTGCCTTCCATCGAGTACGGGTTGAACACCCACAGCTCGCCCGAGTCCGCGCCGTGTTCAGGCATGGCATGCACTCCAAAGCCCATCTCGGAGCGCATACTTCCACAGCTCTCGAAGTCTCCAGCCACACCCGGACCATCCGGACGGCCGAAGCCTCCGTCGTAGATGGGCATGGTCACAAACCAGGGCCCCACCTCCGAAGTGCAGTCGTAGTCCAGTGCTTCGGGTTGGAACTCGACCCCCCAGACATGGGCATCTCGCGTGTCAACCAACGCAAGCTCCCAGGTCGAGCCCCGGGATTGGGTGTGCGGATGGAAGGCAGTGATCAGCACACGGTCGGGCCGCGGAGCCTCCGAGGAAGGCCAGTAGGCCGCATGGACCCGCATCCTTCCGTCGTCGGCGCACGACATCCAGGAGGCCCCTCTGGCGCCGACAGACTCGACGCCTTCAGCCGCATCCAGCTCGGCGTCGAGGACCACCGCTCGACCGTGCGCGTCGGGGAACTCGAGCTCCTCGAACGTCGACTCCGCACACCCAAGCGAACACACGACAGCGAGCCCTTCCAGTCGACGCATCATCCCTCCTGGCATTCCCGTTGGCTTGCCAATCCCATCCACTCGACGGAGTGCGACCAACGGCTGAGAACCCATCGAATCGGGCACGATTGCCTTGAACCAGGTGCCCTTGCATGCAATTTCAAGGGTGGTTCGGGGACCACCGCCCGGGACCTTGTTGCACGTTAGGCCGGCTGCGCCCCAGCATCCGACCGAGCCCCACCATGCCCCTCCCCTGGTCCACCCCGAGCCCACTGATGCTGGCCCCCATGCAGGGCCTGACCAACCGCGGGCTGCGCAAAGCGTACGGCCAGGCCGTGAAGCCCGACGTCCTGTTCACCGAGTTCGTCCGCGTGCGACCGGGAGCCCCCAGACCGGTGGCCGCATCCGACTTCGTAGAGGCCACCTCCACCGTTCCCGGCATCCCACTGGTGGTCCAGGTCATCGGCAGTGCCGACGAAGGCGTGGTCGAAGCCACCACGGAGCTCGTGGCCGCTGGCGTGCAACACGTCAACGTCAACATGGGGTGTCCGTGGGGGCGCATGACGTCGGTCCTCGCAGGCGGCGGCATGTTCCGAGCCCCCCACACCGTGGCCCCCATGTTGCGAAAGCTCCGTGCGCTCGTGCCCGGCTCCCTGTCGGTCAAGACCCGAACCGGCATCGACAACGAGCGACAGATCTTCGACGTCCTGCCGGCCTTTGCCGACGCCGGCATCGACTTCCTCGTGGTGCACAGCCGCACGGTGGCCCAGAAGTACAGGGGCCGGGCCAACCACGCCCTCACCGCCGAGCTTGTGCAAGCACTCGACATTCCCGTGATTGCCAACGGCGACGTCCGCAGCGTCGACGACGCCCGAGCGGTCCTCGCACAGACCGGCGCGGCAGGCTTGATGTTGGGCCGGGGCGCGCTGGCCGACCCCCACCTGTTCGCTCGAATTCGGGGCACCGCCCCCGCAGTCCCCACCCCCGCGCAACGAAAGGCCGAGCTCAGCACCCTCTGGCGGGCCATCCTGGACGAATATGTGGAGCTGTTCGCCGGGGATGCGCAAGTCATCGCAAAGTTCGGGAGCCTCACCCGCCACATCGACGACCCCCACCTGAAGCGGTGGCTGAAGGGCTTCAAGAAGGCCAGGCGGGTCGCGCAGCTCCAGGCGGCACTCGAGGGCTGACGGCCATCCGGTCGTGGCTACGCTCCAGCGGTGCCCGAAGCCCCCACCGACTTGAGCGGACGACGCCACGTGCTGGCCAACCACGGCTGATGGGCCCGCGGCCGACCGGGCGGGCGGAAATAGTGCCCTACATATGCGAAACCAGCCCCTTCCATCAGGGTCCGCCAGGCCGGAAGCTGTAGATACGTGCCATAGCGCTCGCCATTCCAGCCCTCGACGCCATCTCCACGCGGAACCGACGAAAACAGGACCCCGCCTGGCCGAAGCGTTGCATATAGCTGGCCCAACACACGGGGCAGCTCCTGGTGCGGAATGTGGAACAGCGACGCGTTCGCAAACACGCCATCGAAGGCCGAGGCCGCCAGGTGCAAGGCGAGGAAGTCCTGGTGCAGCACCCGACAGCCCGCCCGCGCGCGCGCCATCTCGCAGAAGCGCTCCGAGCCGTCGAGCCCGGTGGGGCGATGTCCCCGCGCCGCAAGGTCGAGCAGGTCGCGTCCAGGGCCACAGCCCAGATCGAGGATGTCCAGCGGCCCGGGTCGGTCTACGGCAGAAAGCAGTGCATCGATGTTCTGGCTGACATCGTGGTCGCGGGTTCCCTGCCAGAACTGCTCGGCGTGCGTGTTGTAGTGGGCCACCGTGGACCGGCTGATGTCGGCGAGCTCGGCGTCGGTCAGGTGGGTCATGGCCACTCCGGGGAAAGCCTGCGCCTATGCCAGCGACGGGGAGCGTCCAGTCCAGACCGTGTGGTGGCCCAGGGCATCATCCGATGGCATAGCCCTCGACGACCGCAGACTGGCCCAGCTCTCGCAACATTCGGCGATGGGAGGCCAGCGCGGCGCCCATCGTATCGAACTCGTGGTAGGGCAGCCCGTGTTGTTCGATGACCGCCTTCACGATGGGCCGCAGAGCCGTGTAGTGACAGTGCGCGATGTGGGGAAAGAGGTGGTGTTCGATCTGGTGGTTCAAGCCGCCCACAAACCAGGTCACGAAGCGGTTCTCGCAGGCGAAGTTGGCCGACACCTTGACCTCGTGGACCATCCAGCTGTGGTCGAGCACCTTGCCGGGCTCGGAGAGGTACTTGTCGGTGATGTCGACGTTGTGGGTGACCTGGAAGACCAGGGTCATGATGAGTCCGGTCACCACGTGCAGAGTCAGAAAGCCCACGAGGAAATGCCCAACCGTGATGTCGAGCAGCCACAACGGAAGCACGATGAAGTTGAAGTAGTGGAGGAGCTTCATGCCCACCAGCAGGGCAACCTGGCCCGGAGCGTGCGTGACCTCCCGAAAGCAGCCGTGCTCGCGCAGCGACAAGCTCTTGTAGTCCTTGAACAGGATCCAATGCACGCTGGAGATGGCGTAGGCCAGCGGGAAGTACCAGTGTTGGTAGCGCTGGACGGGGTGGTGGGCCGCATAGGGCGACAGGCGCAGGATCCAGTTGGCGTCGAGGTCGACGTCTGCACCGTAGATGTTGGTGAAGCTGTGGTGCATGATGTTGTGTCGCAAGCGCCACAGGTAGCTGCTGGCTCCGGTCAGGTCGAAGATGAAGCCGAGCGCCGCATTCACCCTCGGATTCTTCGAGAACGTGCCATGGACGGCATCGTGCATCACGTTGAAGCCGTAGCCGGCCACGCCGATGGCGAGGGTGACACAACACAACCACATCCCCCAGAGGGGCAGCCAGCCGCTGATGATGAGTCCGTACGACCCGAACACCAGCCCAATCATGAACGCGGCCTTGAGCCACATGCCCCGGTCGGCCCGGTGGGAGCGCCCGGGCTCCTCGAAGTACGCCTTCACAGCGGCCTTCACGTCGTTCGAGAAGGCCCGGTCACGGGCATTGGAGAAGCGCACGCCAGCATTCTTCATTGTCTTGGCCTTGGCTTGGATTCGAGACGACAGGCGATGCTAGCTCTGTCGACGACGCTGGAAGAGCGGCTGCGCGGTGAGCTCTTCGAGCAGCTCGTCGTAGTCGGGGTGCATGGTCCCCATCCAGCGGTCCCAGTACGTGAAGTACAGGCCAAAGTTGTAGTGCGTGAACTCATGGTGCATGTTGTGCATGGTGGAGGTGCCAATCCAACGTGTGATTGGGTTGCGTCCCCACCAGCTCGGCGCCACCTCGTAGCCCAGGTGCACCATCGCAGACGCGAACGCGAAGAACACGCCGCTGGTCATGAGCACCCAGAAGTTGAGAGGGAGGAACAACATCAACACAGGTCCGAACACCGCGTACACCAGCGCCTCCCAGGCGGTGAAGCTGTACGACGCCATGGGGGTGGGGTTGACGTACTGGTGGTGCTTCTCATGGGTGAGGTTGTACAGCTTCACGTGGTGCATCAGCCGATGCGTCCAGTAGAAGTAGGCGTCGAAGCCAAACACCAGCAACACTGTGGTGAACGCAAGCCAAGGCAGGCCGTGCTCCATCGGGTCCATATAGACCTTGAGCATGCCGTGGTCGTTGGCCACGAGGGTGACCGCACCGACTGCCGCCATGACGAGGGTGGCGAAGATGGAGTCTTTGAGCTCCCCCCACACCTCCTTCTTCAGCATGGGGCGGTCCTGGATGCGACGGTGTTCGAGGGGCCGTGCCAGGAGGAACCAGAACAGACCGAAGAGGCCGCCACAGATGACCCCGTAGCGGAGCATCGAGCGACCGACCGCACCGGCATAGTGGGTGGAGAGCTCGACGAGAAGTTCGGGCATGGGACGGACTCCGTAGACGTGAGCAGCCGCGCTCACTTCGCCTCACAGACCGCTACGGATTTCAGCTCCAGAACGCGACACGAATCGCGTCCGTCGTCAACGCCTTGAGACGTCGAGCTTGAGGCGAGCTCGGCTACCGCCGGACAGCGTCCACCGCATCCACCACCCGCTGCGCCTCTTCGGCCGACGCCAACCGAAAGACCTCGACGCCCGCGACCGAGTCGAACACGAAGGCGGGAACGGGCACCCTGTCCTCGATGGCGAGTGCATCGACCACATCGACCCGGGCCGACCGCACCTCGGACCACGGCCAGGACCGGGGACCGTACTGAATGCCGCTGGTGGTGACGACGAGTGCATGACCACCACGCACGAGCCGGCTCTGTTGGATGGCCACCGAGAGCACCACCGTGGCCAGGGTGCCGCCAACCGCCAGTCCACCCGCGACCGACCAGTTTTCGTCCACGACAGCGAACGCAGCTGCAGTGGTGCCGAGTGCCAGTGGCACGCCTGCCCCCATCCAAGCCAGGAGGCGAAGCCCGGGCTGGCGGGGGTCGGTCCGGATGCGCGGGTGCTTCGGGCTCAGCAGCCTCCCGTCGGTGGTGGGGACGAGAGACTCGTGAAGAAAGGGCATCGGCAGAGACGGCATGGAGCGCACCCCGGGTGGTGGGGCCCATCCTGCTCCGTCCCGCGCCGATGCACAAGCTCAGGCCTTCATGGAGAGGCCCGCCGTCTTTGCGGTGGCGTAGATCTGCCCGCGGTGGTCCTGGTAGTACTTCTCGAAGGCGACCAGCAGCACGGGGGTGCCGACGAGGTAGCCCAGGCCCATCGTCACGGCGCCGAAGATGCTGATGACGATGGCCATCAGCATGATGTCCCAGATGTGGACCAGGACCTCCTTCTTGCTGTACTCCACCGACACCCGCATCGCGCCGGACGCATCGCACGAGCCATCGGACTCGAGGTACTGGGCGAAGAAGAACAAGCCCATCGTGGCGATGGCACCGATGCCACACAACATCGACCCGATGCCGTGCACCACCATCGACGCAATCATCACGATGGCGTCTTCCTTGATGTTGTCAAACTGAAAGAGCTCTCCGATCTCGGGAGCTGCATCCGAGCCTGCTGCCTTCCGCACGGCGCGCAAAGCGTTGGGTGTCAGGACCATTCCCAGGCCACCGGTGAACGACACCACACAGCCGAACACCAGGCCGAAGATGACCCAACCGACGAGGTTCTGGCTGACGACTTCCCAGCCGTACTTCAAGTTGTCCACAAGTCTCTCCTTTGAGCGCGGTGGGTTTGGAGGAGACGCGCTCGGTCGCCCTATAGGCGCACCGCGAGCAAGGGGGCCACCGTTCGGCTGTTACAATCGCAGCCGACATTTTTTGTGGTACGCCCTCCAGACCGGCACAAGCCACGCCCGGGACAGGTGTGCCGAAGGACCCGACGGCCGCTCACCGACGTGAGGGGTCATCCAGCGCGGCCCCCTCAGGCCAGGGCGCTACACAACGCATCCCACACAATCCGCAGGCGGCGGCTCGTGCGAAGCTCACGGTGGCACACCAGCCAGGTCTGGATGGGCAACTCGAACGCCGGAACAACCCGTACGACGCCAGAGTCGTGGTCGCCTACACGGGTCATCATCACGCAGAGTCCGGCGCCCTCCCGACACAGCGCCCACTGCACGAGGTGGCTGGGCACCACCAAGGGGAAGTTGGCTGGCGTGACCGGGAGCCCGGCGGCCCGAAGGCCCTCCACCATCGCCGACCCGTGGTCGAAGGTGAGGAATTCGGCGCTGGAGAGGTCGGCGGGTGTGTTGAACGGACCCGCTCGGGCCACGTAGTCGGGAGACGCATACAGCCCCGCGGTGAGGTCGGGCAGGCGGCGGCCGAAGAGGTCGGGGCGGGTGGGCCGAACATTGCGGATGGCGATGTCGGCTTCGCGCCGGTGTAGGTCGCGCACGGCGTTGGACGCCACCAGCTCGATGCGGATGCCAGGGTGCTCACGGCGCAGTCGGGTGACGATGGGGGGAAGCACCTTGGCGGAGAACGCTTCACCCGCTGTGACGACGACCTCACCTTCGACCGATGCTGCAGCTCCGGCTGCCGACATCGACACCTGCAGTGCCGCCTCGGCCATCTTCCGTGCGTGCTCGAGGAGGTCGAGGCCGCTGTGGGTGAGCTCCAGACGCGGCCCCACGCGCTCGAAGAGCGTCACCCCGAGCTCTTGTTCGAGGGCCGCGACCTGCCGACCGACCGTGGGCTGGGATGAGCCGAGCGCCCGCGCCGCGGCAGAGAACGAACCTTCCTCGGCCGTCACGAGGAACGCCCGGGTCCGGTTCCAGTCAAAGTCAACGCTGCGCCAGTCCATGGACCGCCCCTATCTCGCCCATGCGAATTCGCATACACCATGAACCGAATCGGCCGAGGTCCATGCAATCATCGACTCATAGAGTGGGGGTGTCCTTCCAAGGAGACCCACAATGCTCGCAGCCTGGACCCCCACCTACGGCCCCGCCACCCTCATCGAGACACGCACCGTCCGCCCCCCCGAGGCCGGACCGGGAGAGGTCCTGGTCGACGTCACCGCCAGCACCGTCTCGGCCGGCGACATCCGGCTCCGCACTGCGGACTTCCCCGGCGCCCTCGGCTTCATCGGCCGCCTCATGTTCGGTTGGTCGGCCCCCAGAAAGAACGTTCAGGGCACCATGTTCGCCGGCCAGGTGGTCGAGGTGGGCGCCGGTGTGACGCGCTTCGCGCCCGGAGACGCGGTCTTCGGGATGGTCGACGACGGCGCTTGGGCGGAACAGGTCGTGGTGAAGGCCGACGGTCCCGTCTCCCACCGTCCCCCGAACACCACCAGCGCGGAAGCGGCAGCGTTGCCCTACGGCGCCAACACAGCACTCCACTTCCTGCGCGACCTCGCGAAGGTCCAACCCGGCGAGCGGGTGCTGGTCCTGGGAGGCTCGGGCGGTGTGGGACGGTTCGCCATCCAGCTCGCCCGCCACCTGGGCGCCCATGTCACGGCCGTGGGGAGCGCCCGCTCCTTTTCGATGATGCAGGAGCTCGGCGCAGACGTGGTCCTCGACTACAAGGAGACCCACTTCGCAGAGACTGGCGCCCGGTGGGACGTCATCTTCGACGTCGCGGAAGCCACCGACTTCGGAGAGGCGCGCACCGCACTGACCGCCGGTGGTCGCTTCCTCACGCTGTACATGTCGCTGCGGGTCCTGGCCCAGATGCTGTGGACCAGCGTGCGCCGAGGACAGCGGGCACTGTTCGCCATCGCGATGCCCAGCCAAGCCGACATGGATGAGCTTGCCGAGCTTCTCGGAAAGGGCGTGCTCACGCCTGTGCTGTCGGACCGCTTCCCCCTCGAGCGCATCGCCGATGCACATCACCATGCAGAACACAATCGGAATGCAAGCGTGGTGGTGGAAGTGGCTCGCCCGCGGGCGACTCGGGAAATTGCGTAGGACGCCCTACATCCACCGCTCGACGAGCCAGCCCGGAAGCAACCCCACCGGCGCAATTCCCACGCCCAAGGCCGCCTCGAAGCCCAGCACCTTCAGCAGCCCGGGCTCGAGGAGGTCGCGACTCTGCACAACGGTGATGACCAACAGGTCGCCGATGACACACGCCTCTACCGCACAGAACACGCACAGCATCGCCAAGAGTGCCCGGAGGAGGGCCGTCCGCCACATCAAGCGCCCCACCACCGCATGCACCAACGCCGGCACAATGAACGATGCAGCACCGGCTGCAGTCCATGGACCCACGAGAAAGCGAAGGCTGGTGGAGGTTCCGAGAAGGGCCGGGCCCAGCGTGTAGCCGAGGACCACCACCGTGAGGAGCCCCACCACCCCGTAGGACACAGCGACACGCGCCAGTGGCGGACGCGGCCCCGGAGGCGCGGGCGCCTGGACCGCATCGGGCGGACGGTAGGGGTCGGACAGCCCCACAGACCGGAGTTCCGGCTTGGTCACGGGACGCTCCGGAAGTGTTCCCGAGCACGGTGGAGACGCGCCTGGCGGGCAGACGATGCAACCCGGAGGAGGGGTCGGTCGCGGGCCCACATCTCCGCAATGGTCGAAGGTCCGGCGGCAATGTGGGGCTCGGCCTCGGCCACAACCGCGGTGAATGCGGAGAGCGCGCCGCCCAGCAGCCGGTGGGCGCCCGGGGCAAGCGGGTGGGTCTCGGCCGAGGTGGCAAGTCCCGCAACCACCATTAGCAGGGACTCCACGAGGGGCTCGGGCCAACCCGACTCGACAGCCACCCCGAGCAGCCATGCCGCGACAGCTGCGTGCACATGGATGTCTTCGACCGTGCGGAACGGCTTGAGCAGGCCGGTGTACCCATCTCCGTCGACAACTTCAGTGGGCACGGCGCCGGTCAGTCGCATCGTTCCGTGGGCAAGCTCCGGAACGAACGGAAGAGCCGGCATCGGCGACATGGCTACGCCGGGTTGTCGGGGGTCGACCACGCACCCGACCAGCATGTTGTGGCCGGATGGGTGGGTGCCCTCGCTCGCCACCACCACGAGCTGGTCGGCCAACGGTCCCAAGGTCACGAAGCTCTTCTCGCCCGTGAGCACGCCATCGTGGAGATTCGTTCGGATGGCACGCGGATGGTTGCCCCCCGCTTCGGTCGCACACAGCGCCCCCACCCGACTGTGCATCTGGCGAGGAAACATCGCGCGCAGGGCAGCCTGATAGCCAAACCCGAAGGCCCACCCCACAGACCCCGCACGTCGGCCCCCAAGCACGGCGAGGGCGAAGGGGCCGCTGGACTCCAGGGCAAGCAAAGCACCGCGCCACCCGTCAAAGTCGTGGACGGAAGCAGGTGCGGCGGGGCGGAGGAGGTCGGCAGGTGTCCAGCTCATGGACGAAAGGTAGTGCTCCTGTCGCGGTGGCGGAGCAATCGTCACATTCGCCTGCCCGGGGTCGGCCACCCACCCGGCAGGAAGGACAGGCGGACCGGTCGTGTGGCATCGTGGACCGATGATGCGCACCGTTCTCCCGATTCTCATCCTGTGCAGCGCGTGTGGCCCCGATGCCAAGTCCGACTCCGCTGCGGACATGGCCGACCCCGGCCCCACATCGGGCACTCTCCGCGTGCTCACGTACAACGTGGCCGGCCTTCCCGACGGCATCTCGAGTGCCGAAGGCGCCCTGCTCGACCGCATGCCCGCCATCAAGTCCAAGCTGTCCGAGTACGACCTCATCGGACTCCAAGAAGACTTTGACGAAGCCGCTCACACCGCGCTCACCGAAGGCTCCGGACACGCCGAGGTGCAGTGGTTCTCCGAACGCGCAGACGACGAACGGGTCTACGGCGCCGGGCTGTCCCAGGTCCTTCCGTGGGCATCCACCGCGTACCGAGAGGAGCACTACACCCACTGCAACGGCGTTCTCGACGGCGCATCCGACTGTCTTGCGTCCAAGGGCTTCCAGACCACATCGCTGCGTCTCGGCTCCGAGGTGCTCGACGTCTACAACACACACCACGAAGCCGGCGGCGGCCCTGAAGATGCAGACGCCCGGCTGGCCCAGGTCGACCAGCTCCTGGCCGCAGTCGACACCCACTCGGTCCACCATGCGGTCCTGCTGACCGGCGACTTCAACCTGCACCCCGACGACCTCGAAGACGCAGAGCCCCTCGGCCGGTACGAAGACGCCAACCTGCAGCGGGCCTGCGACCTCGTCGGGTGTCCGGAAGCCAACCACATCGACCAGATCCGTGTTCGAAGCTCGCCGACGCTGTCCCTCGAAGTGCTGGAGTGGTCCCGCGCGACCGAGTTCGTGTCGGACGAAGGAGTCGACCTGTCCGACCACCCCGCCATCTCCGCGGTGATTGCGTGGGAGGTGGTGGGCAGCTGAGCTGCACGGTCCACCAGTGGACGCCCCGACTTTGTTCACTCACAAAACTGAATGTAGAGTACCCGCCGAGACCGCATCGGTCCGTCCGCCTTCGCGCCCCGGGGAGCTCCACCGATGTCCACCATCTGGCCCACCGTCCGCAGCGCAATTCCCCGCGACCCGGCCATCGAAGCGGCCGTCGCCACCCTCGTCCAGCGGATGACACTGGTCCAGAAGGTGGGCCAGATGGTCCAAGCGGAGATCGAAGCCATCACGCCGGCCGAGGTGAAGCAGTTCCACCTGGGCTCGGTGCTCAACGGGGGCGGCTCGTGGCCAGGCAAGAATCGCGCAGCCACGCCGGCCGACTGGGTCGCCCTCGCTGACGCCTACTACGACGCATCCGTCGACACCTCCGGCCCGGACGGTGCCTTCCTTCCCATTCCCATCTTGTGGGGCACCGACGCCGTCCACGGCCACAGCAACGTGCGCGGTGCCACGCTGGTTCCGCACAACATCGGCCTGGGCGCCGCCCGCGACCCCGACCTCATCGAACGCATCGGCCAGCTCACCGCCGCCGAGGTGGCGTGCACAGGCCTGGACTGGACCTTCGCCCCCACCCTGGCAGTGGTCCGCGACGACCGCTGGGGTCGCGCCTACGAAAGCTACAGCGAAGACCCTGCCATCGTGCGGTCCTACGCTGGACGAATGGTCCAAGGCATCCAAGGCCACGCCAACACCCCCCAGCTCCTCGACCACACGCGGGTGCTGGCCTGCGCCAAGCACTTCCTCGGCGATGGGGGCACCACCGACGGCATCGACCAAGGCAACACACGAGTCGACGAACAGGGCCTGCTCGACCTCCACGCCCAAGGCTACCTCACAGCCCTCGCGGCCGGTGCGCAGACCCTCATGGCCAGCTTCTCGAGCTGGAATGGCGAGAAGATGCACGGTCAGCGCTACCTGCTCACCGAGGTCCTGCGGGGTCCGCTCGGCTTCGATGGGTTCGTCGTGGGGGACTGGAATGGTCATGGCCAGCTCGACGGCTGCAGCAACGACCAGGCCGCAGCCGCCATCCTCGCCGGCGTGGACATGATCATGGTTCCCCACGACTGGCGGGCATTCATCGCCAACACCATCGCCCAGGTGGAAGCGGGCGAGCTGCCCGTGGCCCGCATCGACGAAGCCGTCACCCGCATCCTCCGCGTGAAGATGCGCCAAGGCCTCCTCGGCCCCTACACCGACCGGGGACGCCCCTCATCCCGCGCGCTGGCCGGCCAACCCACGCTCCCGGGGTGCGCATCCCATCGTGCGGTGGCCCGGGAAGCCGTCCGCAAGTCACTCGTGCTCCTGAAGAATCGGGCCGGCGTGCTGCCGCTCCAGCCGGGCGGGCGCGTGTTGGTTGCAGGCAAGGGCGCCCACGACGTGGGAATGCAGAGTGGGGGCTGGACCCTCACCTGGCAAGGAACCGAGACCCAACGCTCCGACTTCCCACACGCGACCACCCTCTTCGAGGGCATCTCGGAGGTGGTGCAAGCCGCCGGAGGAACGGCCGAGCTGGTGGGCCCCAACACCAAATCCATCGGCGAACACGACGTCATCATCGCCATCATCGGAGAGACACCCTATGCGGAGGGCCAGGGGGACGTGTTGGCACCGGCGATTCACCACGCCACCCGACACCCCGAAGACCTGGCCTTGTTGGACCGTCTCCGCGAACACGCACCGAGCGTTCCAGTCGTGACTGTGTTGCTCACGGGACGGCCCGTCTACTGCAACGCAGAGCTCAATCGATCCGACGCCTTCCTTGTGGCGTGGCTGCCAGGCGGGGAAGGCGGCGGTGTGGCCGACGTCCTGTTTGGCAGCCACCCCGTCACCGGACGCCTGCCCTTCTCCTGGCCCGCACGCCCGGGCGACACCGCCCTCCACCCCGAAGACGCCGACCGCGCCGGCTTTGCGTATGGCTTCGGCCTCCGGTTCGGAGACGCCGACTCCCTCGGCGTGCTGCCCGAAGCCCCCATGCCCCGCGCATCCTCCGAGGGCCGCATCGAGGTGTTCCACCGAGGTGCCCTGCGCCCCGGCTGGTCGTTCCGCCCCTTCCAAGGCAACACACCCGGTCGTGCAGAAGGCGGGCGCGACCGTCCTACCGTCGAGACGGTCGACGGCACCCTCCAGGGAAGCGCACGCCGCGTGTCCTGGCGCGGACCGGGTGGGCTCACCATCGGCCCAAGCGCCGGTCACACCGTCCAACTCTCCGGCGAGAACGCCCCGAACACCCTCCACTTCCGCCTGCGGGTGGGCCGGATGGAGTCCAATGCAGTGACGCTCGGGGCGCTCGACCTCACCGACCGGCTGCGCGACTGTCGAGACGGCGGCTGGCACGACCTGGCCCTTGCGCTCCACGACTTCTTGCATCCCACCCAGACCGTGCTGTCCGCACAATCGATGCCTGCACTGGAGTCGACCGGCCCACTCACCCTGGACATCGAGGCGGTGTACTTCACCTGACCCACCCACGGAGGGGTCAGTCCCAGAGGTCGACGATGGCCCGCAAGAGGTCGCGTGGGTCGAGGAGGTCGGGCAGGGTGATGCTCCCACCGTCGTTCACCTCCACCACCACCCAGCTTCCAGCCTCGCTGCGTGCGATGTCCACCGCGAAGAATGGCGAGTCGATGCGCTCACCCAGCCAGGCAAAGCGGTCGTAGTCGGGCCGGGGCACGTCGACCTCGTCGTTGTAGGGCGCCGCGGCGACCAGCCTCCCATGGAAGAACACCAGCCGGTGTTCGTTGTAGATGAGCACCCCGGCGATAGGGTGCGGAATGCGCTCCAACGGAACGAACGAACGAATGACGAACCCGCGCTCGAAGCGGTCTCCGCGGGCATCGAGCAACGAGGTGCAGATGTCGTCGAACTCCGTCCGGTCGACCCCTTCAGGCACAAACGACGCCGTCCACCACTGCTCTTTGGCGGACTTCACGTGGTCCTTCACCACCCACGGCGGCGGTCCGAGCGTCCGGGCGGCAGACCACGCTGCTTCGAGGTTGGTTCCTTCCGTCCAGACCGAAGGGAAGGTGTGGTCGGCCACCTGCGGAAACCACAACGGCAGGTAGGTGGCGGCTTCGTGTGCGGCAGGCGAAACCACGAGCACATCGCCTCGGTCCAACATGGCCTCGTACAAGCCGGCGTATTCCTCGGCCGACAGCATCCAGCCACGGAACAGCCAGCGCCGCCCACGACCGGGGGGCAGGTGGTCGAGAGCGAGGTCGTACTCTTCGTTCACCACCGGCTCGATGGGCACCACATGGTAGGGAATGCCAAGCTCTTCGGCCGCATGGGCCTCATATTCGAAGCGGTCTTCGGCCCAGTCCGCACCGCGCGGACGACAGAACAGCAACGCAAGGTCGGGGGCGTCGGGGTGGACGTCTCCCGAGAAGGGGTCGGCAGGCATGGAGTCTCCCTGTCGTGGCCAATGCCGCACATGCGACGGCCGCGACCGGTCGGTCCTCGGACGATTCCACGCAGAAGTGTAGAAATCGGCTCCCGCTCACTCCAACACAGGCCCCGCCTACACGGGCTCGATGCGCACGGTCGGCGCCTCTTCGTCTCCCACGCCCCACTGTTCACCATGGGCCCGGTGCTCGGTGATGTCGCGCGCCACCCGCCGAGTGAGCAGGTGCAGCCGCTTGTAGCCCTCGACCAGGTCGCGCTCGAAGCGGTAGGTGGAGAGCCGGTTGGGGTCGTCGGTCATCAGCCGTGCAGACAGGTGGTGGTCGAGTGCATCGGCGGCCTCGTTGATGGCCTTCTTGAACTTTCTCGACTTCTTGGCGGCCCGTACATCGTCGTTGCGGAGGGCCTTCACCATTCCCTCGTACGACTCTGCAACCCGTGCAGCCAGCGCATCGAGGCGTTGGTTGGTGTCGGGACTGATCGACAGCTGGCGCTCGATGCGGTCGTGCCCCAAGTGCACCAGGTTGGCTTCGATGGCGTCGCTGATGTGCTCGACACTGGCCATCACGGTGAGCAGCCGGCCGATGCGCTCGGAGTCCCGTGGGCGTAGCCGGCCCTGCGCAAGCGACCGAAGGTAGGCCAGGACCGCGCGCTGCAGCTGGTCGATGTCGGCCTCTCCCTCGGCCAGAGCGTCGATCTGGTCGCGGGTTCCGCGCTGCAGAGCCCCGGGACACGCACGGATGAGCTCACCCGTGATTTCCGCCATGCGAACAATCTCCCGATGGGCCGCATCGAGCGCGAGCGCGGGCGTGGCGAGCAATGTGCGGTCGAGGTATCGCGGCTGTCCGCGGGCACTCTCGGGTTCGGGTCGGTCGGGAACCGCCCAGATGAGCGCACGGGCCACCAGGGGCAGGAAGCCCACCACCAACACAGCGTTGAGCACGTTGAAGAGCGTGTGTGCATTGGCCACCTGCCGGGGGATTTCGATGGCCCGGCGAGCCCATGCAGAGTCGACCGCCCGGGCACCGTCCAGCTGGGCCGCCGACAGCTGCTGGTGGACCGCAGCCTCCGTGGCGACCGGCGAGATGGCGCGCACCACCTCGGCGAGCTGCTCGATGAAGGGCAGCCAGACAAACACGCTGACGAGCGCAAACCCGATGTGGAACACCGCTGCCCGGACCGCCGCCCGGGGCTTCCCAATCGCGGCCAGGGCCGCCGTCACGCAGGTGCCGAGGTTGGCGCCGAAACACAACGCAATGCCGGTCTCGAGGCTGATGAAGCCTTGTGTTGCCAGCACGATGACCACCCCGATGCTGGCCGACGAAGACTGGACGACCGCAGTGAACGCCGCCGACAGGAGCATCGCGAACATCGGGTCTTCCATGCCTGCCAGGAAGTCGATGAACGGCTGGAAGGTGCGGAGGGGGCGGGTGGCATCCGACATCACGTTCATGCCAAAGAAGATGAGCCCCAGCCCCATCACCATGGCCCCATAGCGGCGAACGATGGCCCTCTTGCTTGCAAAGTGCGCCAGGAACCCCACCGAGACCAACACAAGCGCAACCTTCGTGACCTTGAACGCGATGATCTGCGCCGTGACCGTGGTGCCAATCTTCGCGCCCACAATCACGCCCAGGCTCTGCTCGACCGTCATGAGCCCGGCAGTGATGAAGCCGATGACCAACACAGTGGTGACGGAAGACGACTGGATGACCGCTGTGACCGCCGTGCCCGACAGCATCGCAGTGAACCGGTTTGCGGTGAAGCGCCCCAACATCCGCCGCATGCCGTCGCCAGCCACGGCCTTGAGGGCTTCGGTCATCTGGTCCATGCCGAACAGAAAGAGCGCCAGGCCGCCAAAGAGCTCGATGAGAATGGTGAGTGTGTCGAGCTCCATGGTGCGCCTCGGTCCGGTCGGCTGGTCGGGCTATTCAGGTCGAGGCGCGAACATGGCAACTTGATGGCATTTTCGTGACGCAGGCAACCCGAGGCGGAGAAGCTGCGGTGGCGTCAGGCGTCGGCCCTGGCTTTTTGCGCGGTCACCAGGAAGACCGGGTAGCGCCGCGAGTCTCGATCGACCGTGCAGGCGGTCTCGAACACGATGTCCTCGAAGCCAGCAGCCTGCAGCTGCTCACGGAGCCATGGACGCGCAAAGCCATGGTGGAACACCCCTTCGATGCCGGGGGGATGGAAGGTGCCCGGTTCGCTGTCGAGGTCGGCGAGGGCGACGCTGCCACCAGGCTCGAGGTGGGCGTACAGGGCGGCCAGCAGCGCGGCGGTGTCTTCGACGTGGTGGAGGGCCATCGCGCTGACCACGAGGTCGACGGTGGTGTCGAGGGGCTGCTCGAGGATGTTCTGGCAGATGGGCGTGACCACACCGGCCAGCTCGGTCTTTTCGGCGAGCCGAGCCAACATCGACGGGGAGACGTCGACCGCGAGGATGCGCTGGACATCAGCCGCCAGCTTGCCGCAGAGCAGCCCGGTGCCGGCCCCGAAGTCGAGCACTCTGTGAGCCGGGGTCAGCGGGACCGACCGACGGATGGCAGCCACCACCCCTTCGGAGATCTGCAGGGGAATCGGGCGGCTGTCCCAGTCTTGGGCTTTTTCCTCGAACAGGTCGGTCATGGGCTTCCGGGGGTCTCAGGTGGGCCCCCCGAGTAGCCCGGACGACGCGCATGACAACCACGGTCAGGTGAGGTCGACGGTGCCTTCGGCGGACCATTCGGCCGGTGGCGCGGAGGTGGGCTCGGACTGGCCGTCGTCTTCGGTGGGCACACCCTCCTTCCGAGAGAGCGCCAGGGCACGCCGCTCAAAGCGAAGGACCTCCCTCTGAAAGAGCGACCGCACCCGTTCTGTGGGGTAGGTGAACCGGAGCCCCAGCCGGACGGCGTCGGGCCCATCCGGGGTGGTGTGGAGCGTCTCGGCGCACACCTGCACCACGCCCGCCTCGTCGATGGGCATCCGCAGCTCCACCACCGAACCCAGCGGCGGCCCCGGTCCATCGAGCACCACCCCAGCCCCCTCTGCACTGAGGTTGTGCAGGAGCCCCCGCCAGAGCTCTCTCGGGCTGTCTTGGCGCAGCTGCACGGGCACTTCGTCGACGACGTCGATGCGGTGGCGGGCGCGTCGAGACGTCCGGCGCTCGGGCTCGCCGATGGGGAACAGAGCCAACACCTGCCCCGCGTTCCGGTCTTCGCAACCCCCACACTCCAAGCAGCGGGACGCCTGATCCAACACAATGGAGGTGAAGCCCAAGCCAGCGCGGTCGTCGAGGAGCTCGACCTTGACCCGGCGGCCACGCGGAAGGGGACGCTGCCGGGTCCCGTGCAAGCGCTCACAGCACACGACCAGCCCGGTGGGAACGGACACCACAACCGGACTGCGGAGGACCAGCTCATCCTTGCCGGGCACGAGGACCCGGGCCGCCGACCACCGCCCCACACAACGCCGCCAGGTCCGGGCGTCGAAGTCCTCGGGCCAGGCCGACAGCCGGCACGTGGAGAGGTGGTCGGCGAGCGCCACGGCGTCTTCGAGACCTCCACGCAACCAGATCCGGTGGGTCACCCCGCGTACCCGAAGCCGCATGCGCACCGCACCTCCGGCCACCGTGGTGCGGGCATCGGCCTCGAGCCACAAGCCGGCACTGCGCAACACACGCTCGGTCCCACGGGTGCTGCGCAACACCAGGCCGCCGTCCACCAGCTCGAGCCGTCCCGGCGACAACACCTCATGGTCGTCGGCCCACAGCACCTCGAGCGGGGCATCCTCGGTTGAACCGGGGGGCCCCAGGGCGGCCGCCCACCAGTCGCCAAAGGTGGTGGGCGTGAGGTGGTCGCCACGAATGCTGACACGTGGGTCGAGGTCGCCACTCACCTCGAGCCGCAGGCCGCCGTCGCGCCACACCGCCGCGTCCACCGAAGCGAGGGACAGCCGAAGCGATGCGTTGGGTACCAGGCCCACCAACCCACCTGGAATCAGCACGATGCCCTTGGCTCCGCCGAGCGCAATCCCCCGGATGGGAAGCCCTACTGGCGACAGGCCGTCGGCGTGCGCGCCCACCACCGGCACACGACGGGCATCGTCGAGGATGCCGAGGAGCTTGTGCAGGATGCGCGCCCCCTTGCCCGTGAGCACATGACGGGGCTGCGCAGTCCCCGGTTCGCGGAGCTCGACGCGGTCGCCACCGGGCAGGCCCACGACATCCTGGTATGCGAAGAAGACCTCGTCGTCGGCTCCCACCCCCACCCCACGGTCGTAGAGCGCCACCCGAACCGCCCCGGCGAGGGGACCGAGGAAGGCCTCGCGGGCGGACAGGTCGTAGAGGTGCCGCCACTGGGCAGGCGCGGGGCCAGGTGCTTCTGCGTCCACGGTGACGACTCGCAGCAAAGGGATGGGGGGGCGCCTCTGTAATGCACGCCGAGGGCCGCGCAGAGGCTCGCCACCCGACCTCGCGCAGGGCTGGTCCACTCCACGCCGTTCAGCAGATCCGGGGTAGCGGGGCCCCCAGCGGGACATCCACCAACCGGTCTCCACCGTACGCATCCCGCAGCCACACCCGGCCGGCTCCGGGCACGACCGTCCCGACCCGACAAGCGGCCGGGTCCAGCTCTCGAAGCGCGGCTTCTGCAGCCAAGGCGCGTGCTTCGGGCACAAAGACGACCATGCGGCCTTCGCAGGGCAGGTGGATGGGGTCGAGGCCGAGCACTTCGCACACGGCCGAGACCGACGGATGCACGGGGAGCTGTTCAATGACGATGTCGTGGGGACCGGCCAGCTCGCCGAGGACCGCGGCCAGGCCACCGCGGGTGGGGTCGCGCAGACACGTTGGTGCGAAGGGCGCCAGGACGTCGAGGAGCGGCAGGCAGGAGCCACAGTCGCTCTCCAGGGCCGTCTGGAAGCCCATTCGATGCGCCATGATGGCCGCGCCGTGCCGCCCCAGGTCGCCGCTGACGAGGATGGCGTCGCCGACGTTGATCTGAGCGGGAGACAAGGCCAGCTCCTCGCGCCCGATGCCCGCGGTGTTCACGAAGAGGCCGTGTCCCCTCCCCCGCTCGACCACCTTGGTGTCGCCTGTGACGATGGGCACACCCGTGGCGGCGATGGTGTGGAGGACCCGGTCGAGGATGGCGAGTGGGAGGCCTTCTTCGATGATGAGCGACAGCGTGAGCGCCTGGACTCGCGCACCGGTGGCGACGAGGTCGTTGACCGTGCCCCAGACGGCGAGGTGGCCGATGTTGCCGCCGGGAAACTCGATGGGGTCGACGACGAAGCTGTCGGTGGTGAGGGCGATGGGGCCGTCGGTGGGCAGCACGGCGCCGTCGTGGGTGGTGGCGGCAGGCCCGAGGATGGACCCGATGTGTTGGATGAGCCCACGCATTGCCCGACCGCCCGCACCATGGGCGAGGGTGACCACATCGCCGAGCTCATGGGGCAGCGGACAGATCATGCAGGCGCTCCGGAGTGGCGTCGGTGGCGCCAGTACGCGGCACAGGCACCTTCGCTGGAGACCATGGTGGCGCCCAGGGGGTGGTCGGGGGTGCAGCGGGACCCGAACGCGGGGCACTCGGTGGGCTTGCGCAGACCTTGGAGCACTTCGCCAGCCAGGCAGTCGGGGTCGTCACGCCCCTCGCGGGGGGCGAGGCCGAAGCGGTGGGCGGCGTCGAAGGCAGGGTCGCGGAGGCGCAAGCCACTGTCGGGGAGGGTGCCCATGCCCCGCCAGGGTTGGTCGGTGGTGTCGAAGGCCCGGGCGACTGCGGCACGCGCGGTGGGGTTGCCTTCGGGTCGGACGGCGCGGGGGTAGGCGTTGAAGGCATCCACACGACCTTCTTCGAGGAGGCGGACGCACTCGAGCAGCCCACGCAGGAGGTCGACGGGCTCGAAGCCGGTGACGACGATGGGCAGGCCGAGCTCGCGGGAGAGGGCGTGGTAGGGCGCCATTCCTTCGATGGTGCAGACGTGGCCGGCGGCGAGAAAGGCGTCGACGCGGCTGGAGACGGCACGGAGCGCGGGCGGGACGAGCACGTGGGAAGCGAGCACCGAGAAGTTGTCGAGGCCCGAGGCCCGAGCGGCTTCGATGGCCAGAGCAACGGTGGGCGCGGTGGTCTCGAAGCCCACGCCGAAGAAGACCACCTGTTGGTCGGGGTGCTTGCGGGCGAGGGCGACGGCATCGAGCGGCGAGTACACGACCTGGAGGTGGGCGCCGCGGGCACGGGCCTGGAGGAGGTCGGTGTGGCTGCCCGGCACCCGGAGCATGTCGCCGAAAGTACACAGCAGCACGTCGTGTTCGACGGCGAGGGCGATGGCCTGGTCGAGCACACCGGCCGGGGTGACACACACGGGACAGCCGGGACCATGCAGCAGCTCGACGCCTTCGGGAAGGAGGCGGTCGATGCCGAAGCGCACGAAGGCGTGGGTCTGGCCCCCACAGACCTCCATGATGCGCCACGAGCCGCGGGTGACGGTGCCGAGGGTGTGGGCGAGCTGTCGGACGGCGGTGGGGTCGCGCCAGGGCTGGAGGGTCTTCATTCCGCGCCCATCCAGTCCCGGCGCTGGCGGGCGTCTTCGGGGGCGAGGGTCTGGATGGCGAAGCCGGCGTGGACGAGCACCCAGGTGCCGGGTGTAGCGTCCGGCACGCAGGCGAGACAGACCTCCCGCTCCAGGCCACCAAAGTCGACCTGGCCCATGGGCAGGGGCTGTTGGGGGGTGGGCGGGGTGATGCGGAGGATGCGACCGGGCACGGCTAGGCACATGGCTGGAGTCTCGCACGGGTGAGCCACGCCTGTCCGAAGGAGATGGCTTCGTCGTTGGGGGGCAGGGCGCGGGGAAAGAGGACCCGGTGACCGCGGGCCTGGAGGGCTTCGATGGTGTCGTGAACGAGGCGCGCGTTCTGGAAGCAGCCGCCCGAGAGCACGACGGTGTGCGTGTTCTCGGAGAGGTCGACGATGGCCTGGACGAGCGTTGCGTGGAAGCGTCCTGCGCGGACCTCGGCGGGAACGGAGGTGTCCAGGAGGTGGGCGATGAGGTGTTGATGTTGCCACCGACCGTCGAGGAGCGGGAGCGGCCACGGGTCCTGTCCCGGGCGGGCGATGGCTTCGAGCTGCATCGCGGCGGCGGCTTCGTAGGTGGTGTCGGCGGTGTAGCCGCAGCACCAGGCCGCGGCGTCGAAGAGGCGGCCCATGGAGGTGGTGGGGGTGCCCCAGCGGGGGGAGTCGCGCCAGCCCTCGGCACAACGTCGGGGGCTGCGGGCGCCGTCGCCAGGGATGGAGAATGGCGCGAGGCTGGCCACTCTGGTGAAGTGGGTGCCGTCCCAGTGCAGGGCCTCGGAGCCACGCAAGAGGCCATCATCGCCGAGGCCTGTGCCGTCCCACGCGAACCCGAGGGCGGGACCGACGTGCTGGTGCTCTGCGAGAACGGCCGCGATGTGGGCTTCGTGGTGGGGAATGCGGTGGAGGGGCACGCCGAGTGTGCGCGCGAGCTGGAGGGCGACCTGGCTGGAGTGGTAGTCGGGATGGCGGTCGCAGGCGAGGGCTACGGGCTGGGCGCCGTAGAGGTGGAGGAGGCGCTGGAGCTCGGCGTCGTAGCGGTCGATGACGCTGCGCCGGGAGAGGGTGCCGAGGTAGGGCGTGACGATGGCGTGGTCGGCGAGCGCCAGGCAAAGGGTGGCCTTCTGGTGGGCACCCAAAGCAAGGACGGTGGGGCCTTGGGAGATGGGAAGGGGCGTGTGGAGGCCACGGCCGCGTCGGAGGAGGATGGAGGTGGCACCGCGGCGGACCACGCTGTCGTCTGCGGACCGCAGGATGGGGCGGTTGTGGTCGACGATGGCGTCGACGGGGGGCAGCTCGGCGGGGGTGCAGGCGATGGCATCGCCGGAGCGGTTGGCGCTGGTGCAGACGAGCGGGCCGCAGGCGTCGAGGAGGACGCGGTGGAGCGGTGTGGCGGGTGCGAGGCGGCCGAGCCAGGGCAGGCCGGGGGCGAGGTGGTCGAGTGCAGGCGTGGTGGGGCCGACGACGACGGGACAGGCCGGGGTGATGGGGTCGTCGACGAGCACGGCCAGCGGCTTGTGCGGCCGCTGCTTGAGGAGGCGGAGGCGGTCGACAGCGGCATGGTTGTGGGCATCGCACAGCAGCTGGAAGCCGGAGAGACCCTTGAGGGCGACGATGCCGCCGGCCTTCAGGACGGGGATGGCTTCGGCGAGACCGGTGACCCGTGGGCCACAGTCGGGGCAGGCGGTGACCTGTGCGTGGAAGCGGCGGTCGGCAGGGCAGTCGACCTCGGCCTGGCAGGCATCGCAGAGGGGGAAGGCGGCGAGCGCGGTGTGGGGTCGGTCGAGCGGGAGCGCGTGGACGATGCTGCTGCGGGGGCCGCAGTGGGTGCAGGACAGCAAGGCGTAGCCCGCGCGACGGCCGGTTCCGCGCCACTCGGACCAGCACTCGGGGCAGGTGGCGAGGTCGGGCGGGACCAGGGGTCGGGCGGTGGGACCGCTGGCAGAGGGGCGGATGGTGAAGGTGGTGCTGTTGGAGGGGGGGATGGACCAGGTGGTGATGTGGTGGACGCGGATGGGGGGCGGGAGGCTGTGGAGGCGCTGGACGAGGGTGTGGGGGTGGTGGCCTTGGGCTTCGATGATGACCGCGTGGGGGTCGTTCTGGACGAAGCCGGTGAGCTGGAGCGCGCGGGCGATGCGGACGACCGTGGGGCGGAAGCCGACGCCTTGAACGAGGCCTTGGACGAGGATGCGGAGGCGTTGGGGGGACTGTGGTGGGCGACTGTGGGGCCCCCTCCGCCCGCTGCGCGGGCACCTCCCCCTGGAGGGGGAGGACTCTGGTGGGCGACTCACTGTGACGGGGGAGGGATCTGGTGGGCGAGTGTGGGGCCCCCTCCGCCCGCTGGAGGGGGAGGACTCTGGTGGAGAGGTGTGGGGCTCTGGGTCCATGCCACAGTCCTCCCCCTTCAGGGGGAGGTGGCCCGAAGGGCCGGAGGGGGCCCCACTCGACCCAGCCCCACTCACGCGACCGTCAGCGCCCGCAGGCCGAGGCCCGGCGTGCCCAGCAGCGTGCCGTCGGTCGACCCACAGTGCGGACACAAGCGCAGGTGGTGCTCCGGCGCATACGTCTGCGAACACCCGGCACAGCGAACCTGAAGGTGCGTGAGCTCCAGGTCCAGGCGCGCCCCTTCGGCACGGGTGCCCTGGCTCAGCGCGTCGAAGTGCAGCTGGAGGGCGTCGAGCGACAGGGCTTCGTCTTCGGCAACCCAGCCACGCAGCTCGAGAACCGGGCCGTCCGAGGCGTCGAGCGCCGCCTTGAGGAGCCCGCGGGCAAGTGAAGCTTCATGCATCGGAGGACGACTCCAGCAGCTGGTGGACCCGCTCGACCGCCCCACCGACCGCAGCAGCGACGGCAGGGCTCAGGCCGGTCTGGATGGGACCGGGCGGGTGAATCGCGATGCCCAGGATGCGCAGGGGCGTGGGCCCGTTCAGCACGTCGGCCAGGCGGATGGCATCGGGCACCGACATGGCGTGGGACGACACGGCGGGGGTGCGCTCCAGGTCGGCGAGGGTGAGCTCGAGCAGGCGGCCCGGGGGCTCGGCCAGCACGGCGTCGACCAGGAGGGTGGGCGTGCCGTCGAGACACTCCACCAGCGCGCTCGGGTCGGGCAGCGCCACCGCGGGAATGCCCATGGCCTGTAGGCGCCGGACCACCGCCAGGCCCACCCCATCGTCGCCGCGCTCATCCCGGCCCAGGCCCAAGACCTGGAGGCTCATCGGTGCGTCCGGTCGAGCGTGAGGAAGTGCGTGGCGCAGCTGATGCAGGGGTCGTGGTTGCGGATGGCTTGTTCGGCCAGGCGGGTGGCCTCGGCCTGGTCGAGGTCGCGCAGCTGCGGACCGAGCGCGCGGAGGTCGGCTTCCATGGCCCGCTGGTTCTGCGAGGTGGGCGGGACGATGGTGGCAGCCGTGACGCGCCCATCTTCATCGAGCGCATACCGGTGGTAGAGCAGCCCGCGTGGTGCTTCCGACGCCCCATGGCCCAAACCCACGCGGTACTCGAGCGGCACCGCGGCCACATCGGGCGCCTTCCAGCCCGACAGCAAGGAGATGGTTTCGTCCATCGCCAGCAGCACTTCGATGCCGCGCACCAACAATGACCGGAAGGGGTTGGTGACCGGCGGCTCGATGCCCAGCTCCACGGCCAGCCGCTTCAGCGACTCGGGGAGGCGGTCGAAGCACAGGTTGAAGCGCGCCATCGGGCCCGTGAGGTAGGTGCCGCCGTGCAGCGTGGCGTGCAGGGCGTTGGACCGCTCCACGTGCTGCTCGGCGAAGTGCTGCGGCCACTCCTGCACCGACACATCGAGGCCCTCCGACGAGATGACCCGGCCCTCCATGAACGGGTACGTGACGCCGTTGTCGAGACACACCAGGGTGTGGGGTCGGTGGAGGTCGGGGAAGTCGAAGCCGCCCATCCAGCGCAGGAGGTCTTCCATGTGGGCGCGCTGGGCCACGAGGGAGTCGATGACCGACCGCACCTCGGACTTGCGCGGCAGCCGCCAGAACCCACCCGGCTTGACGTTGATGGGATGGATCTCTCGACCGCCCAGGGTGCCCACAATGCCGTTGCCGGCCTTCTTCACGGCGAGGGCCGCCCGGATCTGGGCGCTGTGCTGCTTGGCGACCTCCATCGCGTCGTCGACGCCGAAGAAGTCGGGGGTGTGGAGCAGCGCCATGTGCAGCACGTGGCTCTCGATCCACTCGCCGCAATACAGCACCCGCCGCAGCTGGTGGAGCGCCGCGGGAAGCTCCACGCCAAGGGCATCCTCGATGGCTCGGCATGCGCTCATCTGGTAGGCGACGGGACAGATGCCGCAGATGCGCGCGGTGATGTCTGCGACCTCCATGCACGACCGGCCCACCAGGAAGGCCTCGAAGAACCGGGGCGGCTCGAAGATGGACAGGGCCACCTCGGACAGCTCCTGGCCGTCCCAGGTGAGGCTCAGAGCCCCCTCCCCTTCCACCCGGGCCAGGTAGTCGACTTGGATGGTGCGCTTCACTCGGCCTCCGGTGGGGGCGCGACTTCGGCCGCCATGACGGGGTTTCCGCTGTTGTAGCTACGGTAGGACTGCTGGATGGAGTGGGTGTCCTGGCCCAGGCGGCGGAGCACGGTGGTCATGGCCGGACGCTTGGGGTCGGGGGACGGTCCGAAGCACCCGAAGCACCCCCGCGCGTAGCCGGGACACAACGCCCCGCAGCCCGCTTGGGTGAGCGGCCCGAGACACGGCATCCCGCGGCTCACGATGACGCACACCTTTCCGGCGCGCTTGCACTCCACGCACACCGACTCTTTGGGAATGGCGGGCCGGCGACCGTGCAGCGAGGCGATGAGGACCTCGAGCAGCTGGCCCTTGTCGACGGGACAGCCCCGCAGCTCGAAGTCGACCTTCACGTGGTCGGCGATGGCGGTGGACGTGGCGAGCGTGGAGATGAACGCCGGGGTGGCGTACACCAGCCGGGTGAAGTCTTCGACATTGCCGAAGTTGCGCAGGGCTTGGATTCCGCCGGCCGTGGCGCAGGCGCCGATGCTCACCACCACCGTGCTGTTGCGCCGGATGTCTTGGATGCGCTGGGCATCGTGGGGGGTGGTGATGGACCCTTCCACCAGGGAGACGTCCCAGGGACCGGGGTCCATGCGGCGGGTGGCTTCGGGGAAGTAGGCGATGTCGACGGCGCCCGCGACCGCGAGCAGCTCGTCCTCACAGTCGAGGATGCTGAGCTGACAGCCATCGCAGGAGGCGAATTTGTGGACGGCGAGCTTCACGAAGACACCCTCATGAACGTCATCTTCACAGACCCGGATGGGCGAGCCGGTGGCCGACGTCGCTCCACCGGAAGACCGCGCCGTCTCTGCAGACGAAGTCCGGTCCCCACAAGCAGTGGCCGCACAACCCCACGGCGCACTTCATGTTGCGTTCCATGCTCAGGTAGATGTTGTCCGCCGGAACGCCCTGGTGTTCGGCCTCGCGGACCACAAAGCGCATCATCACCTCGGGGCCGCAGGTCATGACCACAGTGTCGTCGGGGTCGAAGCGGGCGCGCTCCATGAGCCGCGTGACCACCCCCACCGGCCCGAACCAGTCGGACGGGGCGCGGTCGACGGTGACCTGGACGTCGAGGTCGAAGCGGCCCCGCCAGTGGTGCAGCTGACGCAGGAACAGCAGCTCGCTCGGGTTGCGGGCGCCGTAGAGCACGAGCACGCGGGCGTAGTGGGCCCGGTGGCGGAGCAGGTGCAGGATGACCGGCCGCAGTGGTGCGAGTCCGATGCCGCCCGCGACCACCAACACATCCGAGCCACGGGCTTTCTGGACCGGCCACGCCGTGCCGTACGGACCTCGAACACCGAGCACATCGCCCGGCAGCACCGTGGTGAGCGGATGCGAGGTGGCCCCTACGCTGCGGATGGTGTGGACCAGCTTGTCGGGCTCGGCGGGGTCGCCGCTGATGGAGATGGGCACCTCGCCAAAGCCCATCCGGAACAGCATGTTGAACTGACCCGGCAAGAAGCGCATGGGATGTGCGCTGGCATCGAGCGTGAGGGTGACCGTGTCGGCGGTCTCGCGGATGACCTGCTGGACCACCATGGGTGTGGGCACCCAGGGGTCGGTGCGCGGAGGGGTGGTCACCGGGCGCCTCGAAAGACGTCGAGGCCGTGCAGGCGGGAGCGCTCGAGCCGGCGGGTGACCTGGAAGAGGATGCGCTTGGAGAGGTCGAAGCCGAAGCGAGGGTCGGCTTCGCACTTGGCGCGCAGGCAGTCGCCGTCGAGGCGGATGGCGCGCACGGCGGTCTCGGCCCGCGCATCGAAGTGCCAGCGGTAGGGCGGATGCAGCCAGCTCCAGCCCAGGAGCTCGCCGGCTTCGGCGGTTTCGGCCACCCCCGCACCGTGGACCACGAGCGCTACCCGACCGGCCCGCAGCAGGAAGGAGGAGTGGGCTTCGGTGCCGTTGCGGAAGAGGAACTCGCCCGGACCGAACTTCACGTTCTCGGCGCAGCCCGCGAGCAGCTCGAGGTCGGGGGTGGACATGCCCTCGCAGAAGGGATGCCGGGCGATGATGGGGGCGAGGCTCTGGATGCTCATGGGGCCTCCGTGGCGCGTTCGGCCTCGGCGACGATGTCGATGCCGGCGGGACACCAGGTGATGCACCGTCCGCACCCGACGCAGCCCGAGGTGTCGAATTGGTCGTGCCAGGTGGACAGCTTGTGGGTGAGCCACTGGCGGTAGCGGTCTTTCAGCTCGGCGCGGACGGGGCCGTGGCCGTGAACATGGCTGGACTCGGGGGTGAAGCAGCTGTCCCACCGGCGGATGCGGTCGTGGTGGCCGTCGAGGGTGGTGAGGTCGTCGACCGTGGTGCAGAAGCAGGTGGGGCACACCATCGTGCAGTTGGCGCAGCCGAGGCAGCGCTGGGCGACGTCGTCCCATGCAGGGCTGTCGAGGGCGGCCCGGAGGCGTTCCTTGAGACCAACGGTGTTCAGGCGCTTTTCGATGGCGGCTTCGGTGCGTGCCGCGGCCGCTTCCGGTGCGGAGGCATCGGCGCCAGCGGGCGGGAGGTGGAGGCGGTCGACGATGGCGCGGCCAGCGGGGCTGCCGACTTCGAGGATGAAGCGGTGGGGCGCATCGAGCTCGGTGAGGCAGAGGTCGAAGCCGGTGGTGACCCGTGGGCCCGTGCCCATGGACGGGCAGAAGCAGGTGGGGTTGGACCGGGTGCACTGGACCGCGACCACGAGCAGGTGCGACCGCCGCGAGGCGTAGTGGGGATCGGTGACATCGCCCATGAAGACGCGGTCTTGGACGGCGATGGCGGCGATGTCGCAGGCGCGGGCACCCAATAGTGCGATGGGTGGGGGTGGGGCGGGTGGTTCGACTGTGAACGACGCGCCGGCCTTGCGGGCCCGGAACAGGCGCAGAGTGGGCGGGTGGAGCCAGCGCTTGGCCGACTGCGGGCCGACGGTGTGGTCGAAGTGCAGCGGCGTGTGGGCATCGGCGAGCCGGTAGTGGCCCGGAGCCTGCTGGTCGTGCTGGCCGCGGGGAAGGTCGGCGACCGACTCGAGCTCGTCGAGAACGATGGCGCCGTCGCGGACGGTGGGGCCGATAAGGCGGCGACCGTCGTGTTGGAGCTCGGCGAAGAGGCGACCGAGGGATTCCGCTGGAAGGAGGTAGCGCACGCGAATTCGTATTGACGCGTGGGGGCGTGGGCAACGCGGATGCGACAGGGAGTGTGACCAGAATGGGTTGGATCAGGGGGAGGTAGCGGTGGATGGATGGAGCGGGGGCCCCTTCCGACCGCTTCGCGGCCACCTCCCCCTGAAGGGGTCTCGTACCCGCACAAGTCGAGCGCTCCACCGACAGAACACAGTGTCCACTGTCGAGGCTGCCTCCAGGCTGACTGCTCGTGCATCAGCGAGGGGAGGACTGTGACAACTGACAACGACGATGTCCTCCCCCTCGTAGGGGCGTTGGTCCGAAGCGCAGGAGGGGCCGAGGACTCTCTGGGCAGCCGCGACCATCGCGTCCCGTTCGTGAGCGCAGCGAGCCAAGAACGGGACCAACGCCACCTTCCGAGCAATCGTCTCTTCGAGGTGCCGGTGGGCATGCTCGACAGCCACGTTGGGACCGACCACGCGCCACGCGCCTCCACCATCTTTCGACCCGGTAGCCAGACTCGCCCGGTAGGGCGGGCCGGGGGGGTCCAGGGGGGGACGCTCACGAGCGAAGCGATGTGGTCCCCCCCGGCCGAGAGAGCCCGAGAGAGCGGAGCGTCTCTCGGACCCCGGGGGGTGTCGGGGGGCAGGCCCCCCGGGTCTGGAAGCGGCAGAAGTGCTCGACAACAGCCGAGGAGACGACCACTTCGGGGCATCGCGGCGATCCACGGGACCCTACGCGGTGAGGACCACGGCGCCCACACACACGGGCCGAGTCACTGCTCGAGCTGCGAGGGCCCCCTCCGACCGCTTCGCGGCCACCTCCCCCTGAAGGGGGGAGGACTTGGGGGTGACGCGGGGTACCGAAGGGCCGCGTGCTCCCAAAGTGCCTTGAAGGCGAGGACTTGGGGCTGACGCGCGGCCCCTCACGGACACCTGCCTCCATGAATGACCCTGAACAGCGAATACATCGCCGTTCTCACAGCCCTCCCCCTTCAGGGGGAGGTGCCTGCGAAGCAGGCGGAGGGGGCCCCAGAGACCGCCCACAAACCCCGACGGATGGACGCGCATCCCCCGTATGAAAAGGTATGGGCGGCCAGACCTGGACCGGATGACCAGAGGGGGTCAGCTGATGCCCAGGAGCTCGACGTCGAAGACGAGCACGGACCCCGGGGGAATGATGCCGGGGTAGCCGCGGTCGCCGTAGGCGAAGTCGGGCGAGCAGGTGAGCTTGGCGCGCTGGCCCACGCTCATCTTGGCCACCCCTTCGTCCCAGCCGCGGATGACCTGGCCCACACCAATCCGGAACTGGAAGGGGCTGTTGCGGGTGCGCGACGAGTCGAACACCGTGCCGTCGGTGAGCGTGCCGGTGTAGTGCACGGTGACGGTCTGGCCGCGCTGGGGGAAGGTCTGGTTGTCGCCGGGTTGAAGGGTCTCGATCTCAACGCCCATGGGGCCTCCTTGAATGGAGCCCGGGCCTATCGCAGACGGTCAGTCCGAGACATCCACGCTGCCGGATTGTCCCTCGGACACCACGGTCCACGTGCCGCCCGGGACTTCGTTGAGCGTGTAGCTGAAGTCGAGGGAGCAGATGCAGTCGCAGGGGTCGGGGCCGAGCTCGTAGGTGGCGGTGATGGTGTTCGAGGCTTCGTCCATCAGCGCGGTGACGTCGAGGTATTCCGGGCAGCAGCCCTCCATGATGGCCACGTGCTCGACGTCGATCTCGTTGGTGCTGGTGGACGGGGTGGTGAGGTGAAGGGCCTCGGTGCTGTCGGAGCCGCAGTCGGCACCGGGATGGGTGACACGAAGCGCGATGTCGGCGTCGGTGTCAGCATCCGTGTCGGCGTCGGTGTCCGAGTCCGTGTCGGCATCCGTGTCTGCATCCGTGTCCGAGTCCGTGTCGGCATCCGTGTCGGCGTCGGTGTCCGAGTCCGTGTCGGAGTCCGCGTCTGCATCGGTGTCGGCGTCGGCTTCTTCGGAGCCGTCGGCGTCTTTGTCGCCACAGCCAGCAAGCGGCGTGGCGAACAGGACGAAGGACATGATGTGGGCACGCATGGCGACTCCCGGCGGCTTCAGTGGACTGGCTCAGACTGTTTGAGCACCTCCAATCGGCCCCAGAGGGTGGGGTCCTCAAGGCCAATGGACAGCCCCCCCGCCACCCGTTCACGGGTGGATCCCAACTCTCGGAATCCTGTTCTGGCGCAGGATGGCGGGGGTGCGCCCACCATGAACAATATTGAAAGTGATAATCACATTCATCACAAGGGCAGGCAGTCCGCTCCCTTGTCGTCTTCCTGGAGGAAGCCCATGCCGCCGACCGTCCATGTTGTCTTTGATGCCGAGTCCCCCGCCGCAGAAGCCTGTGCCCGCGTGATTGCCACCGCGCTTCGGGGTGGGGGCCTGCGGGCATCGACCCGCGAGCTGCCCGAGCTGACCCATGTGTCCGCCGACTGCACGGTGGTGGTGCTGGACGACCGACTGGACCCGGCCGGGGCGGACCTGCCCGACATGCAGGGGCATCCGTTCGCAGTGGTGGGTCTGTCCCATGGTCCGCTGGCAGAGGCCGCTCCCAGCGCCTGGCTCGACGCCCGACTGGCCCGCTCCGGCGGACGCCGCGTGCACCCGGTGAAGAGGTGTGCTCCCACGTCGGCCGGCTTTCCCCGAGAGACGGTCGTGGCCGTGTTGCGTTGGAGCTGGCGCGGAGGGCAGGACGCGCGCGCCGCGTAGGGGCCGGTCAGTCCGCAGGCGACGCAGCGCCCGACCGCACCTGCAGCCCCTCCTGCCGCACCTCGGACGGCAGCCAGGTCATCCGTACCATCACGCCGTGCACATCGGTGACCTCCATTCCCGTGACGACGAAGCCCGGGCGCAGCTTGGCCTGGATGATGGCGGTGTTCGTGACCAGGTGGCGAGAGCGCACTTCCTCGAAGCCCGACCGTGCGGCCCAGCCCATCGCGTGGCGAGCGAGCGCGGTGTAGATGCCGAGTCGGGACAGTGTCGTGGGATGGCCTGCTGGCACCGTGGGGAGACCCGCAGGGGCTCGCCACGCGGAGGGGAGACCCGCAGGGGCTCGCCACGCGGAGGGGAGACCCGCAGGGGCTCGCCGACAGGAGGGGAGACCCGCAGGGGCTCACCGACCCGGAGGGGCGGACCGAAGGGACGACCCGGAGGCCCCGAAGACAACCACAGGCACGCTACTTTCGGAGGTGTTGGAGCACGCGACGGAAGCGCTGCATGATGGGGTCGCGGGCCACGTGCCGGCCGTCGCGGACACACACAGCGCCGTCGACGAGAACGGTGGACACCAGGTGCGTGTCGCCGCCGAACACCCATGCATCGAGCACTTCGTCGCCGGACAGGCCGGTGAGCCCGGGGGCGGAGGGGTCGAGGGAGATGAGGTCGGCGTGGGCGCCCACCTCGATGGCTCCGGCGCGACGACCGAGGGCGCAGGCGCCACCTTGGGCTGCTGCACGCCAGAGCGCGGCGCCGGTGTGGGCGTGGCCGGGCCAGTGCAGGACGTTGCGACCGCGTGTGAAGAGACGCTGTCCGTACTCGAGCCAACGCAGCTCATCGGCGGCGGACCGGCCGACATGGGAGTCGGTGCCCACGCCCAGGATGCCCCCACTCTGCACCCACGACACTGCGGGGAAGAGGCCGTCGCCGAGGTCGGCTTCGGTGGTGGGGCACAGGCCGGCGACCAGGCCGGTGCGTTGCATGTGGGTGGCTTCGGTGGGGTCGATGTGGGTGGCGTGGATGAGGCACCAGTCGGCATCGACGGGGGCGTGGTCGAGGAGCCAGGCGACCGGCCGGGTGCCGCGGGTGGCGAGGCAGGCGTCGACCTCGGCGGTCTGTTCGGCGATGTGGATGTGGATGGGTGCCCCGGGCCGCAGCTGGCGGAGGCCGGAGACGGCGTGCTGGAGGGCATCGGGAGGGACAGCCCGGAGGCTGTGGAGGGCGAGGCCCACGTTGTGTCGGGGGCCCATGCGCGAGGCGAAGCGCTCGATGAGCTCGAGGAGGGAGCCGGGTGTGGAGCCGAAGCGGGCTTGTCTTGGACCGAGCGGGCGCCCGTCGAAGCCGCCGGTCATGTAGAGGACAGGCAGGTGCGTGAGGCCGATGCCGGTGGTGTCTGCGGCTTCGAGGATGCGCCAGGACAGCTCGGCGGAGTCGGTGTAGGGCGTGCCGTTGGTGTCGTGGTGGACGTAGTGGAACTCGGCGATGGACGTGAAGCCGCCTTCCAGCAGCTCGACGTACAGGGCGGCGGCGATGGCCTCCAGCTCCTCGGGGCCGATGCGGTCGAGCGAGGCATACATGGCCTCGCGCCAGGTCCAGAAGGAGTCGGAGCCGGGTCCGCGCCGCTGGGTGCAGCCTGCGATCGCGCGCTGAAAGGCATGGGAGTGGAGGTTGGGCATCCCGGGTACGGTGGGGCCGGGGAGGACCAACACATCCGGGGAACGCGGGAGGGTGCACCGGGGCTGGACGCGGGCGATGGTGCCGTCGGCGGCGAGGTCGAGCCGAACATCGGTGGCCCAGCCATCGGACAGGAGGGCGGAGGGGCAATGGACCGCGCGCATCAGGGTCGCCATGCTGCGACTTCGTCGATGAGGGCGGCGAGGTCTTGCTGCAGAGCGGCCGCGCGGTCGGGCTCCCAGATGGGGGGGTGGGCCTGTTCGTCCATGTAGGTGGCCTGGGCCAGCTCGAGCTGGAGGGCGTGGATGTGTTGGCTGGGCTGGCCGTAGTGGCGGGTGATGTGGCCCCCGCGGAACCGGCCGTCGATGACATGGGTCCAGGTCGGGAATGACGCGATGCGCCGGGCCACTTTCTGGCGCAGGAGCGGCGCGCACGACCGGCCGCTGTTGGTGCCCAGGTTGAGGTCGGGGAGGCGCCCTTCGAACAGGCGTGGCACCTCGGACCGGATGGAGTGTGCATCCCACAACACGGCGTGGCCGAAGTGGGACCGGATGCGCTCGAGCTCGGCCTGGAGGGCCTGGTGGTAGGGCTGCCAGGCACGGGTGGTGCGCCGCGCCACTTCATCGGCGTCGGGGACATGGCCCTTGGACCAGATGGGGGTGCCGTCGAAGCGGTTGTGTGGCACGAGGCCGGTGCCAGCCTGGCCTGGATAGAGTGGCGTGTTGTCGGGCGGGCGGTTGAGGTCGACCACCCAGCGGCTCCAGTGGGCCACCAGCAGCGACACCCCCAGCTCCTTCGCGAAAGCATAGAGCCGGTCGACGAAGTGGTCGGTGTCGGGGAGGTGGGTGGGCAGCTCGGCCATGCCGACCGCGAGGGTGGCGGGCACAAAGCGTCCGGCGTGCGGCACGCTCACCAGCAAGGGTCGGTGCCCTCGATGGAGGGTGAAGACTGGGGTGGTGGACATGTCGGAAGCGTAGCGGATGCGGCCGGGCACCGAATAGGGGGGGGCGGCTGGCGGATGCGGTCCAGACGCCGCCCCGCTCGCCGATTCGCGGTAGCATCCCTTTCCATCGAATCCCGGCCTCACGTCCATGTCTGCACGAGCCCCCCGCGAACGCCTCATCGGCATTGTCGTATCCCTGGTCTTGCTGCTGTTGATCGGCTGGGCCGCCACCCACAGCGCCACCTCCGAGTCGGATCGCCACCACGACACCGTGGCCGCCCTCCGGAGCGCGGGCATCCGGCAGGCCCGCGCCGATGTCTCGGGGATGGAAGTCACCGTCTACGGCGTGGCCGACGACCGCCACCAACGCGAGATGGCGCTGCGCGAGGTCCGCGAGGTGTCGGGCGTGCGCATGGTCACCGACCGGCTGGTGGTGGGGCACGACGACAGCGAGCCCACGCTCACCGCAGCCGTGGCCTCGGCCGACCCCGGCCCCCCCACCCTCGCGGTCACCACCTCCGCCGCGCCCGCTCCCGCTGCTCCGGCTCCCACCACACCACCAGCCAAGGCCGCTCCGGCTCGCACCACCGCGCCGGCGCCCGCCCCCCCAGTCGACAGCACCGACCCCTGTGTCCGGCTGCCGTCCAGCCTGCGTGGTCAGTCGGTGGCCTTCGACGACTCCTCGGCTTCTCTGCGCGGCTCCGGCGTCAACACGCTGGCCCGGTTCGCCAACCACCTCCGCGCGTGCCCCGGCGCACTGCTCGAGATTCGCGCATTCGCCGACCAGGCCAGCGACTCGGGCGCCAACCTCACCCTCTCTCGACAGCGGGCGAATGTGGTGGTGGGCCACCTGTCGCGCGACGGCATCGCCACCCACCGCCTCGTGGCCACCTACCGCGGCGACCGCTCGCCGGGCGGCAATGAGGCGTTCCTCACTCTCCACACGGGCGCAAACGAATGACCGACGGCGAGATCTGGCTGTACCTGCTGGCGGCGTTTTGTGTGGGCCTCGGTCTTGGATGGTGGCTGTTCAGCGGTGCCCGTGGGGCCATCGGTGGCAGCGCCGAAGTGGCCAGGAAGCGGGTCGCGCCGGCACCCGAGCCCGAGCCACAACCGGTGTCGTCCGATGAGCTCGACCACCTCAAGTCCTCCCTGCAACGAGCGCAAGCCGAGCTCGAGACCGCGCTCGAAGCGTCGCAGAGTGCCGACTCCGAGCGGGTTCGGGCCGAGCGCGAGGTGGCCGCAAGCAAGCAACGCCTGGTCGCCCTCCAGGCCAACCTCGACCGGGCCCGGGAGTCGCGCGACACCCTGCGCGATGAGGTGTCTCGCGCCCGTCGCACCATCCAGCAGCTCGAGCGGGCAGCCGACGAAGACCGCCCCACCGCCTCGCTCGCGTTCACCGACTCCGTGCCCCCGCCGCCCGACTCCCCGTCCACCGATGGCCCGTCCAACGATGCGCCGTCGGCCGATGGGCCCGAAGATGTCCCCCGGCCGCCTCTGTCGCTCGCCCCCACCGCCAAGATCGAGGCCCCTCCCCCACCAAGGCCCAAGCGCGGTCCCATCGACGTCCTCTTCGGGCCCCTCGGCGGCGTGCCGCTCACCACGAGCGCCCGCAGCATCCCGTGGGAGCTCACGATTCGCCTGAACGAAGTGCCGGACGGCCCCTCCCGCATCTCAGACGTCCAGGTCACCCTTCGCTACGACCTCGAAGACGAGGGGGTGGCCATCAACGGTCGCCGGCGAGGTCCCATCACGCTCAGCCGCGGCGGCTCGGTCACGCCCAGCCGCCCCCTCCATGTGCAAGTGAGCCTCTCCACCGGCTACCACAGCGACACCCCGGAGGCAGACCGCCCACCTGCCGTCCCCGGCGACCATTCGGTGGTCATCGTGGTCCAGTACCACACCGACCGCAACCGCGGAACGCCCGCAGTCTCCCGCTTCTCGGCCCGCATCCCCGTGAGCGCCCCGAACCGCTGAAGGCCGCGCACAATGCGCCAATCCGTCTCCGCACGCCGGCCGCACGCCCGCCGCCTCCTGTATGGGGCAGTGCCGGTGGCGTTGTGGCTGGTGATGGCGGCCTACACCGTGTGGTGGTCCACCGAGAACCCCCTCCCCGACGGCTTCCAGAACGAGTACCTCCACGTGGGGAACGCCTACGACCTGTGGGGGGCACTGCTCGACCTCGATGTGTGGCACCTGCGCTGGTACATGTACACCGGGTACTGGCCCTGGGGCTTCTACGCCGTGCCCTGGCCCTTTCTCGCGGCGCTGGGCCCGGGCAGGCTCGCCCTGGTGGCCGGCAACCTGGTGCATCTCGGGGTGCTGCTGTGGGGTGCGTGGCGGCTGGGCCGGTCGATGGGCGCTCCGCTCGCTCCGGTGCTGCTGGTGCTGTGCCCCGGTGTGTTTGGCAGCCTGGTGCGCTTCGAGCCCAACCTCGCCACCATTGCCTGGACACTGGCAGGGGTGGCCTTTCTGGTCGACTCGGCGGGGCTTCGACACCGCTGGCGGGTGGTGGGCTGGGGCGTGTGCCTGGGCCTGGGCCTGATGTTCGACCGCCTCACCGTGGGCTTCTTCCTGGTGCCAGCGGTGGTGCCTCTGCTGTGGGGCGCCGACCGCAAGCGGTGGGTGAACCTGGCGTGGGGCGGCGGTGCAGCCCTCTTCCTCACCGCGGCGTACTACCGCGAGTTCTTCATGCGCCACACCGACGAGCTGCTCGGGCAGGCGCCGGTGGGCGAGATCGACTCTGCAGGAACCCTGACCGTCAACGGCGGTGAGCTTCCCGCGCTGTACTACCCCCTCACGCTGCTCGACAGCCAGGCGGGTCTGGTCATCGGCGGCTTGATGGTGGTGGGGCTGGTGGTCGCCGGTGTGGGCTTGGGCCGTGGGCTTCGGCGCGACGGCATGACGGCCCTCCGCACCGACCCCCGCGCCCCGCTCCTGGCGGCGGTGGTGCCCGCGGTGCTGCTGTTCACGGTCATCGCAAAGAAACAGGTGTTCTACACCCTGCCCATCCTCGGACCACTGGCCGTGCTCGCCGCGGCGCGGGGCCGGTGGTCTTGGGTGGGTGTGGTGGCCGGCGTCTACGGCTTTCTGGGCCTGGGGATGGGGTGGACCCTGCCCGCTGTTCCGGCCGGTCCAGTGATGCCGCTCGCGTGGGTGGCCCCCCGCCATTCACTGGCCCAGCCGCCGTCGCACGAGCGCTTCCCCTTCGACGAAGCCCACCGACTCCTCACCCAGAATGGCGCACCTGACGCCGTCTTGGTGATGTCCGAAGACCAACGACTCTTCGAGGGCTACCTGGCTCTTGCGGTGCGGGAGGGCCTACCCGACACCGCCGTTCGTGGCGTGGTCACCGACCCCAACGGCACCTACGAGCTGATGGCCGAGCAAGATGCCTTCGTGTGGGTGGGGCCGGCCGGCGGAACCTGGCCCGGCACCGCCGACATCGAGCGCGAGCTGCGGTCCGACCACTACGACCCCGCCGAGCTTCCACCGGTGGCCGAGGCCGTGGTGGAGGCGTCGGGATCGTTCGAGGAAGCGGGTCGGCTACCAGCTGGAAGTGGCGTGGAGATGGTCGTTTTCCACAGGGTGGCCGACCCCGTCGACCAGATGCGGTAGAGTCCACGCCCACTCGTGGAGGCTCCGTGGACACCGACGCCACCGAAGGGTCGCATGGCCCGCGCCCGGTAGAGATCGAAGTGGTCCGAGGTGCGCTCACCCGCATGTCGCTGCTCGCCCAGACCCTCTCCGGCGCCCACCAAGGCGACGCCGAGCGCTACGCCGACAACTTCGCCGAGACCCTCGGAGACGCCCTCCACAGCGAAGCGGCCCCCGTGGTGTGGATCATCCGCGAAGGCGCGGTCTACTACGCCGGCACGGAAGTCTCGGGGAACGACCTCGTCATCCGGGCCATCGTCGCCCGGCTGCAAGAAGAGGGCGTGTCGGCCATCACCCTGCTTCCGGGGGTGTCCCGACCCGAGCTCATCGAGCTGGCCCACCTGCTGGCTCGCCCACGCACCACCGACGGCGCGGTCGACTCCGTCGCGATGCTCGGCGCCGAGCTGTGGAGGCTGGGTCTCACGCATGTGCACTTCGAGACCCTCGCCACGCGCCTGGCCACCGAAGCCGACGAACAGGTGCGTCCGGTCGAGCTGATTCGTCGGCTCACCGCACAGCTGGGGGTGGGAGAAGACGTCCTCGAGCCGCATGCCTACATGGAACTGGCCGCCACCCTGGGCGGTGTGCGCGCCCTCGCGGATGCCCCCCGAGCCGACGGCGTCGACCGTCCGGCCACGGGCAGCATGTGGGGACGGGCGCTGCGAGAGGTACGAGCCAGCGCCGACGTCCCCGACGACATCCTGTCCCTCACCGTCACCGAGTCGCTCCGTGCAGCCGACAGCCCCGACGCCTGCACGGCACTGGCCACCCGGTGGCTCGACCGGGTGCGCGACGCCTTCGAAGCGGGCAACCCCGACCTCGCCGGCAGCATGCTGCGGCCCCTGCTCGTGTGCGCCGACCCCCGCTTCCGCCCACCGGGCTTCGACGCCGCCCCCGTGCTGGCCGCCCTGTCCACCTTCCTCGGTCGCCCCACCCGCATCGCCATCGGCAAGGGTGTGGCCCGGCATCCCCAGACAGACGACTGGATGGGGCCGCTGTTCACCCTGGGCCAGTGCGCCCACGCAGACACCCTCCTCGACCTCGCCGCCATCGGGGCCAGCTTCTCGGCCGGGCCAATCCGCGAAGCACTCGGCGACGGGCTCGCAGGCGCCATCGACCGCATCGAGGGCGTCACCATCCGCGACCTCATGGCCACCGCCGCCGACGACGCCCTCCCCACCCTGCTGCAGGCCGCCCGGCGCTTCACCGACCCCACGCTCATCGAGCCCCTCCTCGCACGGATGCGCCACGACAACCCCCGCATCCGCGAGTCCGCGCTCCTGGCCCTGCGCGCCCAGCAGAGCCCACGCATCAAGGCCGCGGCCCGGGATGCCATCACCGACCGCGACCGCTCCGTCCGCCTCGAGGCCCTGCGCTACGTGTCGGTCTACCGCGACGTCGAGAGCACCGATGTGGTCGAACAGCGCATCCGGTCCGTGAGCGCCCGCGACGTCAACCTCGATGAGCTGCGCGCCCTCGCCATCGCCTGGCTGCACACCTCGCGCGGTGCAGCGCTCACCGACATCGAGGCCCTCGCCGGCGCCACCACCGACCGCCACCACCCCGACCTCGCCGCCGCCTGCATCGCCGCCCTCGCCAAGGCCGGCCAGCCCGGACGCACGGCCCTCGACCGCCTGGGTCGCTCTCAGCCGCACCTGCGCCCCCTCCTCCGCGACCACACGGCCCCCCGCGCCCCGGAGCGCCGCCCATGAGCATCGCCCCCACATCCGCCGAGACCGCGGCCATGACCATGCTCACGCGCCTCGACCACCTGGTGCGCTCGAGCCGCATCTACCCCGATGGCCACGCCGCTCTCCTCCATGCATCCAACGCCATCGGCGACCTCATGCAGACCATCGTGGGCGAGGCCGAGGCGGCCCACATCCACATCGTCAGCGACCGCGTCCTGGTGGGCAACCGCCTGCTCAAGGCCTCTCCCGGGGTGCGCGGCGCCATCCGCGAGCTGGGCACGTTCTGGTCGCTGCGTGGTGTCGGCGGCATCACCATCGACCGCAGCGCCTCCGAAGCCGACATCCAGCCGTTCGTGCGGCTGCTGCTCGAGTTTCCGGGCGACGGAGGTCCCGGCCCCGACCTCCTCAACCGTGAGCTGGCTGCCCGCGGCGTTCGCGCGCTGGCCCTGTTGTCTCCCCGCTCGGCCATGGGCGCCGAAGATGTAGGCGGTGCCGCAGACCCCGCACTCGCCGCGCTCCGCCTCTACCTGCGCACCCTGCGCTGCGCCCATGCGCTCAACCACACCCCCATCACCCCGGCACTCCGTGTCGAGATCACGCACCTCGCCCACGAAATCGTCGAGCTGTACCTCTCAGCCCCCCGCCGGGCCCTCGCCCTCCTCCGTCCCAAAGAGCTCGTCCCCGCGCACCTCACCCACCCCCTCCACACCGCCGTGGTGGCCGTCGCGGTGGGTCAGGCACTGGGCTTCGACGTCACCGCACTGGAAGGACTGGTGCAGTGCGCGCTCGCACTCGCCCCCGCCCTCGAGCCCGAAGACGAAGAAGAAGAAGACCCCCGCGGACGGCCCCCTCGCGTGGCCGACGTCGCCGGCGCCAACCGGCCCACCGACATCGTGGGCGGGATTCGACATGCCCGCGCCATCGACCTCTTGCTGGCCGATGGCGACCTCCGCCCGGCGGCACGGCGGCTCCTGCGCACGGTGTTCGAGCACGACATGGGGATGAACGGCCAAGGGCCACCCAACACTCTGCGCTGGCCCGGACAGCACCCCTACACCCCCATCCTCACCGCTGCTGCCGCATTCGACGACCTCCGCTCGGGCCGTTCGACCGGCCGCCAGCACGCACCCGACCGGGCTCTGAAGCAGATGCGCGTCGAGACCGGCCGCTATCACCCCGACGTTCTCACCGCGCTCGAGCGCATGCTGCCCGAGCTCGAGGTCATCTCCGCCTATGTCTGATGCCCCCCCGGCCCTCCGCAAAGCCGCCACCATCATCGTCCTGCGGCCAGCCGACTCGGGCGCTCCCGAAGTCCTGCTGCTCAAGCGCTCCCGCAAGGTGGGCTTCTTCCCCCGCGCCTGGGTCTTTCCGGGCGGCCGCCTCGACGACGAGGACCACACCCTCGCCAGCTCCGGCACCGTGCCGGGCCTCGACCACGCCGACCACCCATTCGCGGTGGCCGCCATCCGAGAGTGCTTCGAAGAGTCTGGCTTGTGGCTCGGTACGGGCACCCCCGGTCCGGGCCTGCGCGACCGCCTGCTCACCACCCGCACGGGCATCGTTCCCGACGACGGCCTGCGCCCCGACCTGGCCCGCTTGCGTCGCTGGGCCTGGTGGGTCACGCCCGAAGCCGAAAAACGCCGCTACGACACCCACTTCTTCGTGGCGCGCGTCTCTCCCGACCACGCCGCCAAGGCCACCCACGACACCCGCGAGACCGTCGACTCCAAGTGGCTGTCCCCCGGTGCAGCGCTCGATGCGGCCTCCGCCGGCGACCTCTTCATGGCCCCGCCCACCTGGCGCACCCTCCAGGAGCTCGCGGTCTTCAACAGCCTCGATGCCATCTGGCGCCACGCCGCCACGCGCCCCATTCCACGCGTGATGCCCGTGCTCGAACGCACCGAACATGGTGTGGCCATCCGCCTTCCGGGCCACACCGCCCACCCCGACCCCGTCCACCCCCTCCATTCCGCATTCGCACGGTCCATCGTGTGGCGGGACGGCCGCTGGCACGACGAGTAGCCCGCAAAGAGACCGATGCCGCAGCTCGACACCCCCACTCTCCGCGCCATCTGGTGCCGCGCCCACGGCCTCGATGGCCCCCCGGCCGCCAACCTCCGCACACTGCTCTCACGCATCGGCTGGGTTCGCACCCTCGGGGGCGTCGACGCCTACCTCACGATGCGGGCGCGCTCCCCTCACCTCACGGCCGACGCCGTGCATGCCGCCATGGCCTCCGGCGACATCGCCGTGGTTCCGGCCGCACGGGGCTGCATCTACGTGGTGTCGGGCGACGATGCCCCCCTGGCCCGTGCTCTGGCACGCGACCTCGCCACACGCCGCATGGTCCGCGAGCGCGCGAAGGCCGGCCTCCCCGACGACGAGGTCGCGCGACTGTCGGCGGCCATCCTCGAGCGCCTCTCATCGGGTCCTGCCACCACGGCCGAGCTCCGAGCCGACCTCCCCGAGGGCCTCGTGCGGTCTCTCGGTCCGGCAGGCAAGAAGGTGGGCCTGTCATCCAACCTGCCGCCCACAGTGCGGGTCCTGGAGTTCGAGGGGCGCATCATCCGCCGCTCCATCGACGACCGCCTGGTCCACGAAAAATACCGCTGGCACCTTGCTCCCCACGACACACCCAGCATCGACCCCCGCCCGGCTGCCGAGCGACACGCCGACCTCCTCCGGCGGGTCCTGGGGTGGTCTGGCCCCTGCACCGTCGACGCCCTGGCCGCCTTCACCGGGCTCGGAAAGCGCGTGGTCCGCACCGCACTCGCCGGCTCCGACATCCTCTGGCACGACACCCCCACCGGGCCAGCAGCCGCCCTCCCCGCCACGTCGCTCACCCCGGAACCCACCGGGAATGCCCACTTCCTGGCCGGCCTCGACACCCTGTTCGCCATGCACGGCGGCCCCCCCACCTTCATCCAGCCCGCCGACGCCGACCGCCCGTGCGCCCCGTGGGGTCGTCAGAAAGGGCGCACCTGGGGCACTGTCGGCCATGCCCTGTCCCGCGCCATCGTCGTGGACGGCACCATCGCCGGCGCGTGGGAAGCCGACCCCGACACACGGTCTGTGGTGGTGACGCCCTTCAGCCCCGGCCTGCCCGAACACATCGCCCAGCAGGCCCACCACCTCGCGTCGTTCATCTGGGACGGCGCGGGCACCGGCTACGCCTTCTCCATCGACAGCCTCGACCGCCTCCGCGCCCGTCGCGACCTCCTCGGGTAGCTCCTGTGCGCATCCTCCTCGCCCTCCTGCTCGTCTCCTGCGCCCGCCGTCCCCCCACCCCCAGCGTCGAGGCCCCGCCCGTGCCCACCGCCGCCCTCGACGACAGCGCCACCCGCGGCGTCACCCACCCCACCCTCCAGCAGCTGCTCCACGACCACTGGGAAGACACCCTGAAGCGGTCCCCCACATGGGCCACGCAGCTGGGCGACCACCGCTTCGACGACCAGCTCGGCGACCCCTCCACACAAGCCATCACCGACCGCTTCGACGCCCTCCGCGCCTTCCGCACGCGCGCCGACACCCTCGCCCCCGCGTCCTTGTCCAGCGAAGATGCCCTCACACGGGCTGTCTTCATCGCCACGCTCGATGGTGAGCTGGCCCTCGAGGGCTGTCGCTTCGAGCTGTGGTCGGTCTCCCCATCGCGCAATGCAGTCGCCGAGCACGCCAACACCATCGCCGACCACCCCGTCGACAGCCCCGACGACCTCCCGGCCATCGAAGCCCGCATCGCCCAGATGCCCGCCGCCATCGAAGCCGAGGTCGCCCGCCTCGAAGAAGGCCGCGCCCTCGACCTCACGCCCGGTGCCGAAGCCGTCCGCCGCACCCTGGCCTTCATCGACCGCACGCTCGCAGCCCCGCCCGAAGAGTCGCCCTTCTTCGCCCCGGCCCGCGCCCTACCCGATGGTCACGACGCCCGTGCCGAGGCGTTCTCCGAGCATGTGCGCAGCGTCCTGTTCCCCGCGCTGCAGTCCTACCGCACCTACCTCGAAGACACCCTGCTCCCCGCGGCACGCCCCCCCGAACACGCCACACTGGCCGGCCTGCCCACCCTTGGCGGCTGCTACCAAAGCCTCATCCAGCGCCACACCACCCTCACGATGTCGCCCGAAGACATCCACGCGATGGGGCTGGCGCACATCGAGAAGGTGCACGCCGAGTTCCTGGAGCTCGCGCCTCGTGTGTTTGGCGACACCCCCGTCGCCACAGACCTCCAAGCCCTCTTTCAGCACCTCCGCACCGCTCCCGAGCTGCGCTTCGACACCCCCGAAGCCATCGTCGAGACCGCCGAGTCCAGCCTGCGTGCCGCCGAAGCCGCGGTCCCGGCCGTCTTCCACACGCTCCCCGAGACGCCCTGCGACGTGGCGCCCATCCCCGCCAACATCGCTCCCTTCACCTATGTGGCCTGGTACGAGCGCCCCGCTGTAGGCAAGGGCGGCATCTACCGCGTCAACACCCACGCCCCCGAGACCCGCCTCCGGCACGAGGCCCTCGCTCTGGCCTTCCACGAGTCCGTGCCGGGCCACCACCTCCAGATTGCGCTCGCACAGGAACTTCCCGAGGTTCCTGCGTTCCGCCGACACGCCGCCCTCACCGCCTACCTCGAAGGCTGGGCCCTCTACTCCGAGCGCCTCGCCGACGAGCTGGGCCTCTATCCCTCCGACCTCGACCGCCTGGGCATGCTGTCGTTCGACGCCTGGCGGTCGGCGCGGCTGGTGGTCGACACCGGGCTGCACCACTACGGCTGGACCCGCGAAGAAGCCGAAGCCTGGATGCAAGCCAACACCCCGCTGGCCGAGAACAACATCACCAACGAGGTCGACCGCTACATCGGCTGGCCCGGACAAGCGCTCGGCTACAAGCTGGGGCAGGTGGAGCTTCTGCGGCTGCGTGCCCAAGCCGAGACCGACCTCGGAGAGGCCTTCCAGCTCGCAGACTTCCACTCGGTGGTGCTCGAGTCGGGCCCCGTTCCGCTGCCGGTGCTGGCCGACCGGGTGACGGCCTGGGTGGCGCAGGGCGGGGGCCCACCCCGCGGTCAGTAGATGTCGTTGCCCGTGTACATCACGGTGTTGATGGACTTCGTGGCCGTGAAGGTGGCCTGCACGCCGTCCCCGTCGATGTCGCCGATGCCGGTGACCATGAAGTCGGTGGTGCTGGTGGACACCACCTTGTACGAGCCACGGACCTGGCCGTCGGGTCCCCAGCCGAGGGTGTCGAAGGCCGTCCCGGCGGTCCAGTCACGGGCCGACTTGGTGGGCGACGAGTCGGGCCGGAAGCTGGTCTCTTGGATGAAGGTGTCCATGGCGGCGTCGTAGGCGAGCTGGGCCGTCTTGATGCCGTCGACGTTGCTCGGGAGCTCGGAGCGCTTGGCCCGATACTGCATGTTGATGAAGCTGGGGATGGCGATGGCGGCCAAGATACCGATGATGGCGACAACAATCATCAGCTCGACCAGCGTGAATCCTCGACGATGGGACATGGGGCGCTCCTGTGCGGGTGGTCGCTCCCGGTCGAAGCAAGAACCGATCCAGTCCCTCACGGCCGAGAACGCCCATCCGTCGGTCCCGACACACACAATTGGAGTGACGTTTTTCGCCGATGTGCCGAAAAATGTCGGGTTGGGTCAGTACCGGTGCCCGGCCGACTCGTAGCTGTGGCGGTCGCGGGTGCCGGCCACCCACATCGACCGAGCCTCGGCCATCCGCTCTTTGGTGACGGGATCGGAGCAGAGGAGCTCGGCGATGTCGGCGGCGAGCTCGATGGGACCCTCCGCGGGGACCCGAGTGCCCTTGGGGAGGACCACGATGCCGGAGTCGGTGACGAAGGGGAACCGGGCGCGGTCGGCCGCAGGGTCGATGCCCACTTCAGCGCCGGGGTCGACCCGACAGTTCTTGTCGAGCAGCACCCGATGCAGCTTGGCGCCCCTGCCGATGTTGCAGCCCGAGAGCAACACACTGCGGCGAACGCTGGCGCCGGCGTGGATGAAGCAGTCGTAGCCCACCACCGACTCGACAAGCTCGGCGCTCTGCACGATGGTGCCCTCACACACGAGACTGTCGACCACATCGCTGGCGGTGTGGCCGGCGTGACGGACGAACCGAGCAGGCGGGTAGTCGCGCTGTGCAGTACGGATGCGCCAGCGGCGGTTGTAGAGGTTGATGGAGGGAAGCGGGCTGCGGAGCTCCATGTTGGCTTCGAAGTAGGAGTCGATGGTGCCTACGTCGCGCCAGTAGGGAGTCCCCTGTCCGGGCTCGCCCGAGACCCGATTCTGCGCAAAGTCATAGATGAAGACACGCTTGCCCGCACGCATCAACGCCGGGATGACGTTCTTCCCGAAGTCGTGCGACGAGCTGGCATCGCGGGCGTCGGCGATGAGGGCGTCCTGCAGGACCCGGCTGCGGAAGAAGTAGTTGCCCATGCTCACCAGGCACATGTCGGGCCTGCCGGGGATGGGTGCGGGGTCTTCGGGCTTTTCCTGAAAACCCACCACGCGGCCATTTTCGTCGACCTGAATCACACCGAACTGGTGGGCTTCCGACCGCGGGACCGGGAAGGCCGCGATGGTGAGGTCGGCGTCCAGAGCGCGGTGGTGGGCCTCCATCTGGTCGGCAGCCAGCTTGTAGATGTGGTCGCCACCGAACACCGCCACGTGGTCGGCGCGGCTGTCCCGGATGAGGTTGAGGTTCTGGTAGACCGCGTCGGCCGTGCCTTGGTACCAGTGCGTGCCGGTGCGCATCTGGGCCGGCACCACCTCGATGAACTCCTGGATGCCCGACAGGTGCCAGTTGCGGTTGAGGTGCTTGATGAGGCTGCTGGCCATGTACTGCGTCAGGACGTAGATGCGCCGGTAGCCGCTGTTCACAAAGTTGGACAGCACGAAGTCGATGATGCGGTACCGACCTCCGAATGGGACCGAGGGCTTGGCACGGTGACACGTGATGGGACCGAGCCGCGATCCCTTCCCACCCGCCATGATCATCACGATGCTGGACAACAGGACCTCCCCGGGATGCTCTCGCTGTGCGTACACTCGACGACTAACCCCGGTGGCTCGCATCCTCGGGCGAGGCGTCCCGTTCGTCACGCGCATGTCCCGTGGCTTCCACGCGCCCGTGGCTTCCCGCCAGCGAGAGTCTCGGGGTAGGGTCCAACATGGCATGGCGAACACCCGCGTCGTCCGCCCGCACGCGGCGGCTCGCGCTCCTCGCGGTCCTCACCGCGGCGGTGGGGCTGTTCTTTGTCGTGGAGCAGGCCCCTCCCCCCCCCAAGCCCACGCCGCCCCCTGCCGAGCGAGTGTCCACCAGCACCTCCCGGTCGACCACCCCGCGCCGCAGCCTGCCCACCCGCACCGAGGCCGACCTCCCCGAAGTGGCCCCGCCGGCCGTGTCTTGCCCCCTCGCGGTCATCGACGCCGACACCAACACCCTCGTCGACGACCCCGCCGACATCCTGCCGGCCACCCTCACCGTCGCCCTCACACCGCCCGTCGTGCCGCCGGTCACCCTGCAGGTGAACGACCAGCAGGCGACCTTTCCCGCAGAGACGGCCAAGCGCCTCCAGCAGCTGCCCTTCCGCGACGGCACCATCTACGGCGAAGACCCCGAAGTGGGGCTGGTGGCCTTCACCTTCGCCAGCGGCCAGTGCACCCGGCTCCAAGTGCTGGTGGTGGGTCCCCCCGACCCCGACGCCCTGCGCTGCGACATCGACCCCGAGCTCAGCCTGGTGGACTTCCGGCGTGTGGTCTACGCGAGCGGTGCACGGGCCGGACGCGCCATCTCGGTCCGCCCGTGGCAAGGCACGATGGTGCTGGAAGACGTGCCCGAGGCCGGCGATGGCTGGGTGCAGGTGGTCGACCATCCCCCCATCCCGTTCTCCTGGGACGCCGACGGCTGCGACACCATCGCCCCCATCGGCACCGCGACCGTGACCGCCACCATCACCAATCCCCCCGACGGCGCCCCCACCTGGATCCGAGGGTGCGGCGTGACCCAGTACCTTCCGCCTGGCACCGACTCCGTGTCGTTCGAGGTGCCGGCCGTGCCCTGCGCGCTCGAGGCCTGGCGAACCGATGGCATGCTCCGGGCGCTGTCGCCACTCGTCACCCTCGACCCCGCCCCCAACAGCCAAGAATCGGTCGAGATCACCCTGCCCGAGGAGCAGATGGCCGGCTTGGGCATCCAGTTCCAGACCGGCGACGCCGGCGTGACCGTAGCGGGCGTGTGGCCCGACTCTCCCGCATGGCACGCCGGGCTGCGCACAGGCGACCGCATCGTGTCGGTCGACGGGGAGTCGGTGGCAGGTCTGCAGGACTCCGACTTCATCGTCCTCGGCACGGGCCCCGTGGGCACGCTTGCCGTGCTGGTGCTGGAAGACGGCGACGGCCAGCGCGAGACCATCGAGGTGGAGCGCGCACCGCTCACCGGCCGCCTGAACTGAAGCGCCCCCGCAGGGCCTACTTCTGGCCGGCTTCGGCTGCGGCTTTGCGGTCCATCATCGACTGCACGCGCCGGATGGGGCACTCGATCTCGGTGCCGGTGGTCTGCGCGGGGTCGGCGATGATCTTGCCGCCAATCTTCATGACTTCTTCGTCGGGGCGCACCATCCCGCCCTGCCATTCCTTCCAGCAGCGGGACTGGTCTTCGAGCACCACCAGCACCGGCCGAGGGGGGTTGGTGGCCCCTTCGGGATGGCCCGACTCGACTTCGTCCCAGACGGGCAAGCGCTTGGGTGGGTCTTGCGGCGGCGGCGGCGGGTTGGCCGTGGGGAGGGGGTGGTCGCCCGGCGTGCGGCCCGACTGTGCTCCGGATGCGCCCCCACCAGCAGCGGGCGGACCGGCCTTCTCCCCACCTGCCGGCTCGGTGGGCATGGGCGGGTTGCCCGGAGGCGGGACCGTCTCTTTGCCAGAACAGGCGGCGAGAGACAGCGACAGGCCACCCGAAAGGACGGCAACAACGGAGCGATGGCGTCGAGACATGGCCGCACTCTAATCGGGGTGCGGGCGGTGGTCAGCGGTGACCGTGGCCCGGCCCGACAGAGCGCACCAACCGAAAGCCCAGCCAGGGTGCCCGAACATCGGCCGGGATGCCCTCGCGGCGGGCCACACGCGCGCCATCTTCGCCGATGTCGGCCCAGCTCCCGCCCCGCACGACACGCAGGACCTCGCGGTTGTGGGCGGCTCGGATGGTGGCGCGTCCGTGGGGCGTGGGAGGGCCTTCGCGGTGGTAGACGTCGGCGCACCAGTCGCGGGTGTTGCCCCCCATTCCGCGCACACCGTAGGGGCTTTCATCCACGGGGTGGGTGTCGACCAGCACCATCTGGGGGTCGAGGGGGTGGGTCTCGCGGCTGCAGGCCCAGGTGGGGTCGAAGTAGTCGCCCCAAGGGTAGGTGCGACCATCTACGCCGCCGGCGGCCTTCTCCCACTCCAGCTCACCGGGAAGGCGCCACGGCTGCCCGGTGCGGTCGGCCAGCCATGCGGCATAGGCCTCGGCAGCCGCGTGAGGCACCATCACCACCGGTCCGAAGGGATCCTTGGCGGCGTGGTCGGCCGCTCCCCCCATCCCGAAGCCACCGCTCGACTCGCGCTCGAACAGGAGCGTGCCTTGGCTACCCGGCCCGCCCGACGACCGCGGCGCATACTGCAGCGCCGTGCGCTCCTGGCCGAGCTGGACGAGGTCTTCCAAGAACGCGATGTACTCGGCATTCGTGACCGGGAAGCGGCGCACCACGAAGCTGTCCAGCCACACCCACCCCCCCGCCAGAGTGCCGTGTGCACGGGCGTCTTCGCCCACCCGCATCCAGCCGGCTGGCACGAAGATGTCGTCGCGACCGAGGGTACCGCGCCCCGGCAGGACGATGGGCTGTGGCCCGTCTCCACCGGGCGGCCGACCCGACCAGCGATGGCACCGTGGAATCCACACGGGGTAGCGCACCGGCTCTCGGTCGGGGTGCTCGAGCAGCACCACGTATCGCCCCATGGGCAGCGGCACATCGCGCACGGGGGTGGTGCCCAGATCGGCGAGGGGGGTGGTCACGAGGCGACGGTCGCGGGCCTCGTACTTGAACAGCCGCGCGCGGGCGCCGGGGGGGTTGGTGAGGATGGTGAGGGAGCCGTCGCCTTGCAGCCACTCGGCGTGCGAGCCGTCATCCACGCCACGCAGCCGGGCCTCCATGCGGGTGGCCTCCAGGCTGTCTCCGCGCGCTTCTGCCCGACCATGGGCCTCTCGGTAGAACCGCGCCAGGCGCACCCGGGCTTCCGGGAGGTCGGGCACATGCTGCAAGGCGCTGGTGAGCAGCTCTACGAAGGCCACCTCGGCCCGGTCGATGGCGTCTCCCATCGCATCGGCCTCGGCTTCCCAGGCCCAGGCCCGGCGCTTCTCGGCCACCGGGCGTTCAGGGGGCACCCGGTCGAGCCACTGACCCGCCAAGGCCGTGAGCTGGCGGCGCTTGTGGCGCATCCGGGCGAGCTGGGGCCGCACCGCATCGGCCTTGTGGACCAGCTCGAGCGCCTGTTCGCGTCGCTCGGCGCCTTCCAGCCACCGCTCCAAGGCACGGGCCAGCGCACGCGCATCGTCGAAGCGGTCCTCGGCCAGAGGAGACACCGCCTTCTGGCAGATGCGCCGCAGGGCTTCGGGGACCCGGCGGTTGTGGGGGTGGCGCTCGAGCACCCGCTCTTGCGCTTCTCGGGTGCGGGCGGGGTCTTCGGGGTCGCAGCGGCGGTTGGTGAGCAGCTGGAACAGCACCACGCCCAGGCTGAAGACATCGGCCTGCGCGCCAATTTCGACGTGGATGCCCCGCTTCTGCTCCGGCGCCATGAACCCGGGCGTGCCCACGGCGGCCCCGATGCGGGTCTCGTCGCGCCGGACAGGCTCGCCCGACACATCCGTGGGGTCGACCTCGACCGGTGCCTCTGCCCGGGCGGCCCCGAGCAGGCGAGCGAGGCCCCAGTCCACCACATAGACCTCGCCAAACTGCCCCACGAGGATGTTCTCAGGCTTCAGGTCGCGGTGGAGCACGCCCCGGGAGTGGGCATAGGCGACCGCCTCGCAGGCCAGCCGAAAGACGTCGACCAGGCGCCGGAAGGAGACTGGGCCCTGGTCGTCCCACGCCGACGGAGACGACGCCGCGTGCAGGACGGCGATGACGTCGGCCAGGTGGTCGCCGCGGACTTCTTGCATCGTGTAGTAGGTGCGCCCATCCGGCAGCCAGCCGAAGTCGTAGACCGGCACCACCCCCGGGTGCTCCAGCTGGGCGGTGGTCTGGGCCTCTTCGATGAAGCGCGCCTGCAGCCCCTTGCGATGGGCACGGTCGGGACGCAGCACCTTCATGGCCACGGCACGGTTCAGCCGGTGGTCGCGCACCCGCATCACCAGGCCCATCCCGCCCCGTCCCAGCCGCTCCTGGAAGGTGTACCGACCCGTGCGACCCGTGAGGGCCGACCACGCACCTTCGACAGGCAGCGGTGGCGGCTCGAGCACACTGGACCGCACCCGATGGACCAGGCGACGGGCGCGCTCCCGCACATCCGGATGCTGTGCCAGCTCGCCGAACACCTGGTCGACGAGGGCTTCCACCGAAGGGTCGGGCGGGCGTACGGGCGACGACATGCCCCGACTCTACGCCTCCAGCGTCGCCGCGGCCACCCCTCGGGCGGATGCGGTCAGCCCGAGGGGCAGGCCACCGTTGCCACGACACCGTCCAGTTCGATGTCTTGGCCGGGAGGGGGCCCCTCGACATACCAGTGCACCGACCCCACCGGCGCGTGGAGGTCCAGCGCCACCACCCCCGACAGCGCCTGCCAGGCCCCGGTGCCCTGCGCTGCCGCGACCGACACATACCGCGTGCCCGCGGCGTCCTCGATGCGCAGGGTGGCGTTCACGGGCGCACCCTTCGGCACCTTCACCTTCGCGGAGATGCGGTAGTCGAGCCCTTCGGCCAGCCACTCCGAGGCATCCACCTGCGGGCCGTGCCAGGCTTCGGTGCGGTCCGTCACCACGAGCCGATGCCGGCCCTCCGATGTGCCCCCTCGCTCCACCGAGGCCCGGCCACCGGTGCTCGAAAATCCGGCCGCACCCGCCTCGAACGACCCCTCCACCAGGCTGTCGGTGCACCCACGCCAAGGCTTGCCCCGGAGGGCGTCCTGCACCGCAAACAGCGCGGGCTTGGGCACGAGGTCGTCATCCCACAGCAGTGGGTCGTCCGGGCCGATGGTGCGGTCCACCCACGAGTACCGGTCGGAGATGCCCCAGAACGTGACCGTGGTGCAGGCAGGTTCGTCCAAACAGGCGTCCACCAGGCCATACACGGCCTGTGCCTGGGCGAGCAGCCTCCCGGTGTGACCGCCGGCGAGGTCGGCCACCCGAACGTCCACCTCGGACAGATGCAGCTCGAGGCCGCGTTCCCCGAGCCGCTTGAGGTTGGCCCGAATCCCCGCGTGGTCGAGGCGGCCCTCGGGCACCAGGTGCACGTGCGACTGGAGCCCCACGCCGTCGATGGGCACATCTTGCGCCTGGAGGGAGTCCACCAGCCGCAGCAGCCCGTCGGCCTTGGGGCCGGGCCACAACACGCCGTAGTCGTTGTAGAACAGCTTGGCGTCGGGGTCTTCGGCACGGGCGAGCCGGAAGGCCTGCGCGATGTGGGGCTCGCCCAGAGCGTTGTGCAGCACGGTGGGCGCGCGCTGGCCATCGTCCGCCAGCGCTTCATTGACGACGTCCCAGACCCCCACGCGCCCCCGGTTCTCCGACAGCGTGGCCCGCATATGGGAGACGAGGGCGGCGTCGAGGGCGTGGGCATCGGCCGTGTCGACCCAGCTCGGGATCTCCAGGTCCCAGACCAGGGTGTGTCCGCGCAAAGACTGGCCGTTGCGGGCGGCGAAGCGGGCGATGTCGTCGATGCGACGGGTGTCTCGCGCCCCTTCTGTGTGCTCGATGGGCGCCCACTTCAGCGCGTTCTCGGGGGTGAGAACGTGGAAGTGCCGGGCGGCCAGCGCCGCATAGCCGGGGTCCTGTTGCAGGGGCTCCCACGACACTGCAGCACCCACCACGAGCCCGGCCTTGTCGGCGAGCGCTCGCAACGGCACGTCGTCGGGCGCACGCTTGCCCAGCGCCTGTCCACACCCGGTGGCCCACAGGGTCCACACACACCACAGCCGTCGCATCGGACCTCCTCCGACACGCACCGAACCCCGGGTGGGGGGGCGCCTCATCCCGAAGGGGTCAGAACAGTCCGGTCGACCCGAGGGACTCACACCACTCGGCTTCGATGGTGCCGCTCACCGCGCCCACCGCCGGGGAGTCGTTGAGGGGCTCGTGCACGAAGCTGCCGTCGTATTCGCTCATCTCGATGGTGAAGGAGTAGTTTTCACCACCGCCACCGGAGAGGTTGTACACGTACGCGCTGGGACCGCCTTCCCACCAGCGCCCCGTCCAGTTGAAGTCGGGGTCGTCGGTCTCGGAGAGCGGGAAGAAGTCGAACTCGCCTTCGCCCATGGCGCAGTTCATGGCCGAGCCCAGGGTGGCGAAATTGGGTTGGTCGGCGCCCGAGGGTTGGTCCCACACGTAGCCGTTGTCGTAGTCGTTCTCGATCTTCAAGAACAGGTTGCACGTGCCCGGCTCGAACATGTCGACAGGGTCGTACGGCGGCTGGTTGGTGCGCAGGAAGTCGGCGGAGTTGGAGCACGTGGCGTTGGGGTGGCTCGACAGGTAGGCGAGCATCGTGCCGCCTTGGTCGTACGCAAACGCCCTGTAGAAGGCCACTTCCGCCGACGCCTCTCCCTCGACCGTGACCGTTCCGGTGATCTTGGGTTCGAGCGATGCGACATCGGACGCGCCGCTGTCTTTGTCGCCTGTGCAGCCCATCGCGAGCGCAACGACCGCAACCCGCAGAGTGGTGTGAAGAGTGTGCATCCATCCTCCAACGCACCCGGGGGGCCGGGTGCCGTCTCATTGCGGCGAGCCTACCCCGGGACGCCCGGCCAGAGTGGCCAGGTTGCGTCCCGTGTTCGGGTGGGGGTCAGGTCGAGGTGTCGTTGCCCGAGCGCCGCGTGAGCCACACTTCCATGAAGGGCTGCAGCTCGCCGGACAGCACCTTGTCGGTGTTTCCGGTCTCGTGACCCGTGCGGAGGTCTTTGACCATCCGGTAGGGCTGGAGCACGTAGCTGCGGATCTGGCTGCCCCACTCGATGCTCTTCTTCTCGGCGTTGACGGCGTCGATCTCGGCCTGCCGCTTTTCGAGCTCGTGCTGGTACAGCTTCGCCTTCAGCATCTTCCAGGCCTTCGCCTTGTTCTTGTGCTGGCTGCGCTCGGCCTGACACGCGGCCACGATGCCCGTGGCGATGTGCGTGATGCGCACGGCAGAGTCGGTGGTGTTGACGTGCTGACCGCCGGCACCGCTGGAGCGGTAGGTGTCGATGCGGCACTCGCTCTCGGCGACTTCGATCTCGATGTCGTCGTCGATGTCGGGGGTGACGTCGACGCTCGAGAAGGCGGTGTGCCGGCGGGCCTGGGCATCGAAGGGGCTGATGCGCACGAGGCGGTGCACGCCGATTTCCGACTTCAGGTAGCCGTAGGCGTAGTCGCCGGTGACCTCGATCTGCACGGACTTGATGCCGGCGTCTTCGTGGGCCTGCTCGCTGACCACCTTGGCCTTGTAGCCGGCCTTTGTGGCCCATCCGAGGTACATCCGCTTGAGCATGGCGGCCCAGTCGCAGGCGTCGATGCCACCCGCGCCGGAGTTGATCTCGAGCACGGCGTTGTTGATGTCCATCTCTTCCGACATCATCTGCTCGATCTCGGCCTGCCGCATGTCGGGCTCGATGGCCCGCATGCCCGCTTCGCCCTCGGCCACGGTCTCGGCGTCGCCTTCTTCCTCGCCCATCTCGATGAGCGTGGCGGCGTCGCTGATGGCTTCGTCGAGGGTGTCGAGCTTCTTCAGAGTGCGCTCGATCGACGCCTTTTCCTTCAGGACCTTCTGCGACCGGGACTGGTCGGTCCAGAATTCGGGGTCGTGCGTCTGGTTGGTGAGCTCGTCGAGACGTTCCGTCAGGCCCGGGACGTCAAAGGTGCCCCCGGAGCGCCGTGAGGCGTGCTCGGAGCTGTTTTTGGAGATCAGCGATGTCGCTCATGGTGTCCTCTGGAGGCTCCCCGACGGGTCGTGCCGTCGGACGCGGGGCGCGGTAATCGGTGGCCCCCCCGCCGTCGAGTCCGCCATGCCGCGCGTCCTGCTGGTCGACAACTACGATTCCTTCACCTGGAACCTCGCCCACGACCTCGGTCGGACCGGCGCAGATGTCGTCGTCCGTCGCAACGACACCATCGACCTGGCACACATTCGGGCCTTGGCCCCCACCCACATCGTGCTGTCTCCGGGCCCCGGTCGACCCGAGCGTCCCGCAGACTTCGGCGTGTGTCTCGACATCCTGGAGCACCTGGTCGACACCCCCATCCTCGGCGTCTGCCTGGGACTGCAGGGCATGGCGTGGCACGCGGGTGGAAGGGTGGTGCACGCACCCCGGGTGATGCACGGCAAGACAAGCGCGATTCGACACCATGGACGGGGCCTGTTCGAGGGCCTGCCCAACCCAATGCAGGTGATGCGGTACCACTCGCTGGTGGTGGACCGCACGTCCGTTCCGGCGTGCTTCGACATCACGGCCGAGACGGAAGACGGCCTGGTGATGGCCCTCGCCCACCGGTCGCGACCGCTGTGGGGGGTGCAGTTTCATCCCGAGAGCGTCGGGTCACCGAACGGACCCACGCTGGTGGCGCGTTTTCTCGCACTGTCGCTACAGCGGTGAGGTGCCGAACACCCACAGCTTGACGTCCCTCCAGGCATGCCGCCAGGTGCGCCGATGGACCTGCACGCCGTCGAGGAAGGTGCGCTCCACCACCACCTTGTTGGCGATGTCCTCCGGATCGACCTCGAGCAGGTCGTGGCTCAGCACCACCACATCGGCCTTCTTGCCCACTTCAAGGGTTCCGATCTGGTCTTCCATGCGCAGCAGATGCGCGGCATCCGCGGTGTAGCCCCGGATGAGCTGCTGGATGGTGAGCCGTTCATCGAGAGGGAGCAGCGGGGGCGACGTTCGGTCACCCGGCATGCGGCGCGTCTGGCCGGACTCCATGTTGAAGAGAGGCGCCAGAGGGGCCGGCCCGGCGACGGGGAAGTCGCTGCCGTAGATGGCCCGTCCACCCTGCTCGGAGATGCTTGCGAAGCGGAACAGGAGGTCGGCGCGGTCGCCGATGATGCTGCGATAGTGCGGGGTGTCGTGGTGCCAGATGGGGGTGGTTTGCGCCATCACGTCGAGCTCGGCGAAGCGGTGCAGGTCGGCGTCGTGGACCATGTGCAGGTGCGACAGCGTGTGGCGGGTGGTGCCGATGGATTGGTTGGCCTCGCGGGCCGCTTCGATTGCATCCAACGCTTCGCGAACGGCCCGGTCGCCGATGGTGTGGAAGTAGAGGTCGACTCCGGCTGCATCGGCCTCCACCACGAAGGCGGTGAGCGCCTCGGGCGAGATCTTCGTGTCGCCCATGTTGGAGGGGTTGTTGGTGTATGGCTCGAGCAAGCTGGCGGTCTGCGACTCGAAGGTGCCGTCGACCGACACCTTGATGGCCCCGAAGCGGAAGCGGTCGGCCGTGTCGAGGGCCTTCAGGGCGTCCAGCTGCTCCAGAGCGTGCTCGAAGTGCCGAGGCACTGCCACAAAGTAGCTAGCGACCATCCGGATGGGCATCCGGCCCTGGCGGTCGAGGACCCCCAACGCCGTGCCCACGCGTGCTTCATTGCCCATCATCCCGGCGTCGAACACGCTCGTGATGCCCAGCGTGTGGAGGTAGGTGAAGAATGGCTCGGAGCGCTCCATGAAGGCGTCTGGGTCGAGTGGGGTGGGGTCGTCCAACGCATAGGCATCGGGCAGGTTCTCCCGCAGGTAGAAGATGGCCGCCCCGCCCCGGAGCCATCCGGTGGGATGGCCCTCGTCATCGACCTGGATGAACCGGGCCTCGGGCTGGCCAACAAGACTGGACTTGTGGATGCCAGCCAGCTCCAGTGCCTTGCTGTTGACCCACTGGTTGTGGCCGGTGAAGTCGGAGATGACCACGGGTCGGTGGGGCTCAATGGCATCCAAGAGCGCGCGGTGGGGGCCGTTGTCGAACCGACCTACATCCACGGCTCCCCCCTGGATGATGGAGAGGTCGGGGTGCTTGTCGGCGTAGGCTTCGATGGCGCCCAGCCAGGCGTCGACGCTGTCATGGGGGTCGAGCGCCACGAACTCCGCCTCGAGTCCGACCGTGGCGGCGTGGATGTGGGTGTCGATGAAGCCGGGCAGCACCATCTTGCCCTTCGTGTCGACGACCTCGGTGTGGTCGTCCATGTGCGCCTGTGCGCCTGTGGCGTCTCCCACGTATACGATGCGGTCGTCCCGGATGACCATGGCCTCGGCGACGGTGTTTTCGGCATCGACCGTGTAGACCGTCCCCCCGAGGAACGCATAGGCACTCGGTGCCTTGGAGGCGGGCGCGGCCCCGGCACATACTCCCAACACTGGCACGAACAATGCCAGGGCCATCCCTTGCGTCACACGCGACATGCGCTCTTTCCTGTCTTGGTGGTGGGCGTCCTCAAAGGACACGCCCACGGACTACCCGCCGACAGAGTCGCAATCCACGCGCGTTGTGTATCCGTTTGTAGTGGACAGCACGTCGTTTCGGCGGATCTACAGCCCTGGCTTCCGAGACACCCTCTTCAAGATGCCATCGGCCTCGGCCCGGTCGAGCAGCCCCCGGTAGAGGTCGTCGGTGAGCGCCCGACGGTCCACCCGAAGGCCCGGTGGCTGGGCATTCAGGAACTCCTCGAGCTCGGGCTGGAGGGTCACGTACCCTTCGCGTTGGGTGAAGAACGACACCTCATACTGGCACTCGGGCGCATACAGCTCATCTTCGTCGGCTTCGATGGTGGGGACGGCCGGTCCTTCGACCGGAGTGCCTGCCAACACTGCGTCGGCATCGAAGACATCGAGCATGGGGTCGGCTGCCGCATCACGGGCGGTGAGTGGGTCGAGCTCGAAGAGGTGTTCGAGGAAGGCCAGGATGCTGGTGTGGTCGCGGACCGTGTGGCTCACGTGGCCCGGCTTCACCCACGGCCCCACAACGAGGGTGGGCACGCGAAAGCCCAGGCGGTCGAAGCCCTCGTCGGCGCGGTCGTCGGCGGCGGTGGGTGGGGGGGCGTGGTCGAAGAAGCCACCGTGCTCGTCGTAGGTGACGACAAGCAGCGTGCGGTCCCACTGGGGCGACTTCCGGAGCGCTTCGTAGACCTGGGCGATGAAGATCTGGCCCGCCACAGGGTGAGCGGGGGGATGGTCGTCGTTCTTGCCGAACACGGGGTCGACCAGCACCACGTTGGCCAACGTACCGGCAGCCGCATCCTCGAAGAACCGCTCCATCTCCGTGAACTCGGGTTCCTGCGGGGTGCGGTCGGGCAGCAGGACGAGGAAGGGTGCGTTGTTGAAGTAGCTCGCCCAGGAGAGCCCCTTGGCCGCCACCCGCGTGTAGATGCTCTCGACGGGCTCGAGGGGAAAGTCGTTGCCTTGCATGCCGCCGTTCTCGGCGCAGCTCGCGTAGTACCGGTTGGGCCAGGTGCTCGACATCACCGACGCGTACCATTGGTCGCACACCACGAAGTGGTCGGCCAGGTGGTAGTGCGCGGTGAGGGTCTCGCGCCCGAAGAAGCCCATGGCCTCGTGGCCCACACCGGCGTGGCGGTCTTCGAACTCGCGCACGAAGCCGTCGTTGGCGCCGTCGTTCCATTGGTCGTGGCTGCTGTTCCAGCCGTGGGGTGGGTCGGACAAACAGAAGATGCCCGATGGGAAGACCAACACATCCGAGCCGTCGGGGTGTGGGTTGGACATGTCTTCGGTGAGGCCGTCGACCTCGGTGCGTCCCTCCACGAGCGACAGCGCGCCCAGGTAGTGGTCGAAGCTGCGATTCTCCATCATCAAGACGACCACGGTGTCGATGCGATGGCGCAGCAGCTCCCAGCCGAATTCGTCGGGAAGGTCGACCGTGCCGGAGTCTGCGGGACCTGCAGAATCGGATGACTTGGGGGGCGTGGCACACCCGGCCAGGAGGACACCCAAGCCCTGGAGCGCGGTGCGTCGGTCGACGGATGGGTGCGGGCTGGACGACGGAACCTTGGAAGACATCGGGCCTCCGGGCAACACAACGCGAGCGTAGCTTGAATGGGTCTGACTCGACGAAATCCAAGGCAAATTCCACGTTGCGCGCTGGTGTCAGGTGACCCCGTTGCGCACAGGCGTCAGGTGTTGATTGTTGCGCCAGATTACGGGGTATCCCGTAATTAGGCGCAACAATCAACACCTGACGCCACCACGCAACCCGCAACACCTGACGCCACCGCGCAACACGGCCCCATCCGTTAGACCGTGTCCGCCCGCAACCCGAGCGTCCGCGTGTCTTCGAGCCCCTCAGACTCCAGCGCCCAGTCTCCGGGCGACTTCTCTCTCGACGCCCTCGAGCAGCGCCACCTCGACCGCCGCCAGCTGCAGGCTGCAGCCGTCCGCGCCGAGGACAACCTCCGCCACATCCTGGCCCCCCCGCCCCCGCCGGCCCGCAGCTGGTGGGCGCGCGTCCGACAGCGCTGGGCCCCCTCGGCCACACCGACCGCCGAGTCCCCCACCGACCGCTACGAGCGCACCCTCCGCGCCGTCCGCGCCCTCGGCTTCCACCTCCTGGCCCTCGAACAAGCCGCCCGCGAGGCCACCCTCGACGCGGAAGCCTGTGCAGCCGCCTCCGCCACCCTCGTGCTCGATGCCCGGGCCGAAGCAACCGACACCGTCCGCAACCGCCTCCTCGTCACCCTCGGGCGCGCCGAAGGGCTCGCACCACTGGTCGAGGCCGAAGCCGACCTCCTCCACGCCCACCACGCCTCCCTCGTCGAGCTCCACCACGCCGCCAACGACGTCGTCCGCGCCCTCGGTCGCCAGGCCCTCGCCACCACCGCCGGCCGTGCCCACGCGCACGACAACGCCCTCGTCGACGCTGTTGTCCGCAAGGCCATCGAGTGCGCTGCCGAGCTGCACCACCGCGCCGATGAACACGAAGCCCGCCTCGCCCAGCTCGACGCCGAAGCGCGTGGCCGACTCGCAGCCCGAGCCGAAGTCGACGGCTGGCTCACGGCCCGAGGCACGCCATGACCCCCGAGCACACCGCCACAGCCCTCGCCGCAGCCCTTCCTGCGCTGCGCCTCAACCGCGCGTACCTCGACTGGCGGTCGGTCCAGGCCCACCTCCATGCGCTGGCCATCGCGTGCCCCGACCAACCGCTCGCCCTCCTTCCCGGGACCGCCTGGCCGCGCGGCGAAGACTGGGTCCGCGTGCGGGTCGACCACGGCCTCGCCCGCGATGTTCTCCCCACCCTCCCCTCCGGCGGTGGACGCGCCCTCGCACGCCAGCGCGCCTACCTCGCCGCACTCCTCGCCACAGCTCCCCTGCCCCCCACCCACACCCGCGCCCTGCTGGTCGAGCGCCTCCCCCAACACGTCCGCATCGAGGTCATCCACAACGCCCACGACCTCGCCTTGCCCCGCCTGTCACGCATCACCGTGCGCATGGCCGCGCCGCTCGGTCCCCACGTCTCCCTCTCCGGCGACACCCCCAGCCTCTCCGACACCCTGGCCCGCACCATCGCCGCCCTCCCCGATGCCCCCGCCGCCCAGACCGCCGCCCTCGCCCGGCTCGGCACCGTCGAGCTCGTCACCATCGGCACCATCGGTCCTGCGCGCACCGGCCTCACCGGCCCATGGCTGTCGGCGGTGCTCACCCGCATCGGCCCCGAGCTCCGCAGCAGCCGCGTCGACGACCCCCTCCGCGACGACATCACCCTCCCGTCCCCCGACCGCCCCGAGCGCATGTCGCACATCCGGAAGTGGGCCGTCCCCACCGCCGACAAGGCCGCAGCAAAGCAGTGGCTCGCCGACCAAGGCAGTCGAAACCTCGTCTACACCTACTCCCTCCCCGCCGCGTAGGACTGCCCATGAGCGTCGGCCACGTCGCCGGTCCCGTCGCCTCCCAAGCCCTCGAAGCCCTCGTGGGCCAGTTCGCCGACCGCACGTCCTTTGTGCGTGAGCTCGTGCAGAACAGCCTCGACGCCGGCGCCGGGCGGGTCGACATCGCGTACCACCTCGACGACGGCCCCCTGGTCATCGAAGTTCTCGACGACGGCGAGGGAATGGACCGCGACATCATCGAGCGCTGCCTGCTCACCCTCTTCCGGTCGTCCAAAGAGCGCGACCTCACGAAGATTGGCAAGTTCGGCGTGGGCTTCGTGTCGCTCTTCGCCCTCAATCCCACACGGGTGGTGGTCGACACCGCACGCGACGGCCTGCACTACCGCGTCATCTTCGCCGAAGACCGCTCCTACACCCTGCTCGAGGTCGACGACCCCTTCGAAGGCACCAGCGTCCGCATCGAGACCGCCCTCACCGGCAACAAGGCCCACAAGCTCGTCTCCGCCACCGACAAAGCGCTCCACTTCTGGTGCCGCTTCGCCCGCGCCGACATCGCCAGCGAGTACCACCACCCCACCCGCGGCTGGCCCCTCCGCGAGGTCACAGGCGCCTTCACCATCGACGCCCCCGTCCTCCTCACAGTCGAAGAGCCCACCTTCCGGGCCGTGCTCGGTCCAGCCGGCACAGGCAAGGAACGGGTGGCCTTCCACAACCGCGGCCTCACCCTCCTCGAGTCCGACGAACCCCTGGTCCCGGGCGTGTCCTTTCGGGTCGAGGCCGCCACCCTCGAGCACACCCTCACCCGCGACAACGTCCTGCGCGACGGCCACTTCGACGACGTCATCCAGCGCCTGCGCACCCTCGCCCGGGGCCCGCTCCGCCAGAAGTGGCTCGAGCAGCTCACCGCCGCGTGCGCCCGGTCAGACCACCCGCTGCGCAGCACCCTCCTGTCCTGCACGCACCCCGATACCCTGCCCCTCCCCTTCGACCTCCCGTGCTTCCCCACCGTGACGGGACGCCTGGTGTCGGTCGACGACCTCCGCCCCAAGGGCGTTCTCGGCTGGACCCGTCGCCACCTCGGCAGCCTCCCCACCCGCTACTGCGCCACCGAAGCCGCCCCCCTCACCGAAGCCGCCGAACACGCCGACATCCCGGTCCTCCTCGGCAGCCCCGACGGCCCCGACCTGGTCCTGCTCACCGCGCTGGCCCGCGTGGAGTTCGAGCGCCTCGCCGACCACTTCCACCTGCTCGAGCCCCGCCCCCACACGCCGCTCACCGAGGCCGCCCGCGACATCGCACGCGCCGCCTTCGATGGAGACGACGTCCAGCCCGCGCGCATCCATCCCCCCCACGACCGCCTCGCCATCCACAGCAAGTCGGTGGGCACCATCCGCAAGGGCCCCGTCCAGAGCGGTTCCGGAACGCTCGTCCTCAACGTCGACCACCCGCTCCTCGAAGCCCTCGCACCCCTCCCCGTGCCGGTCGCAGCCCCCATCCTCGCCCGCGCGCTCCACGCCGACGCCCCGGCCGCCTCCACGGTCCACCAGCAGCTCTCCGTTGCCCTCACCACCGAGGAAGGTGCCGCATGACCGGTCCCGACGACTCCGTGAAGGTGCTGGCCACCGGTCACTTCAAGCTCGACCGCAGCCGGGCCATGGACAAGCTGGCCCACTTCCAGCTGGCCGACCACCGCCAATATGTGGCCGAGCTGGTGGCCGCTGCCGTGTGTGCTGGCGCCACCCACATCAACGTCCGGGTCGACGCCGACGACTTCGAGCTCGAGTGGGACGGCGCACACCCCGACCTCACCGACCTCGACGGCTTCTTCGACGCCCTGTTCTACCGCGGCACCGACCCCCACCAGCGCATGGTGCAGCACCTCGTGCAGGGCGTTCTCGGCGCGGTGGGCCTCGACCCTCTGTGGGTGCGCCTCCACCGGCCCGGCCTCACCCTCGACCTCACCGACCCAAGAGCCCCCGTCTCCAGCGAAAACACCCGCACAGAAGGCGTTCGCGTCGAGGTTCGCAAGCGCTTTTCGCTCGACGTCCTGCTCGCCTGGGGCATCAAGTCCTTCTCCGAGCCTGAACCCATCGGCTGGCTGCGCACCGGCGCCATCGGCTGTCCTGTTCCCGTGGTGGTCAACGGCACCCCCCTCCAGCTCGCACCGCACAACGCGCTGGGTGCCCCCCTCCTCCACCCCGTCGACCTCGCCGACCCCACCGGCCGCTTCCACGGCACCATCGGCCTCCAGGAACGGGGCGAGAGCCGCTTGCTCGTCCTCCGCGACGGCGTTCTCGCCAGCACCCGCAAGCCCGGTCCCGCCAGCCTCCACATCGGCGGCTGGGTGCGCTGCGACGGCCTGGAGCTCGACGCCTCTCGGTCCAACATCACCGAAAACGACCTGTGGACCGACGTCCAGGCCGCAGTCCTCACCGCCATGCGCGAGAGCTTCGCCCACTGGCTCTACGACGGCGCCTTCACCCGCGAAGACCGCCTGGCAGCCATCGAGCTGCTCGCCGGGCTGGACTGCCCCCTGGCCCACATCCCGCTGTTCGTCTCGCTCGACCACAGTCGCAACTGGTCGCTCGCCGAGCTGGCACGGGCCCCGCGGGTGCTCGTCACCGGTCACACCGACCTCTACGACCCCGGCCTCGACCTCCCCCAGCTCGAAGGCAACACCAAAGACCTCCACCACCTCGACAGCCTGCTCCCCGGCAAGGTGGTGCTCGGCACCCGCGAGCTCCGTGAACGCCACGCGGGCCGCAAGCGCCGGGTCCAGCTGCAGGTCCACGCCGTCCCTCTGGATGTCGCGGCCGTCCACACCCGCACCATCGAAGAAGACGGCCTCCGGATGTGTGTGGGCATCGGGGTCGACGGCGCCGACTGGGAGGGCGTCCGGGTGGAGTTTCGAGTCGACGGCCTCACAGTCCAGACCCGCACCATCGCCAATTCCGAGGCCAGCCCCGCCCTCGTCCGCGTGGAGTCCGAGCAGCTCGAAGCCGCCACCGACTGGTCCACCGTCCGCCCATCCGATGTCCGCAAAGCGCTCGAGACACAGGCCGTCCAATTCGCTGAAGACACCCTCCCCGAGGCCATTCGCACCCACCCCAACCACCCTGCCGTCCGGGCCGTCGCTCACACCTGGCTCCACCGCGCCACCCGCAAGCGCACCCGCTACAACCGCCTGCCCGACGCCATCCGGGCCTTGCCGCTCTTTTCCACCGGCCACGGCACCCACCTGGGCATCGACGACATCGTGCGCATCTGCCGCGAGACCGGCCGCAAGGACGACCGAGGACGACCGGTGGTGTGGGTGGTGCCCGCCTCCGAGCGTGCCCCCGACCCTGCCGACCAGGTGCTCCACGTCGACGACGCCGACCTCGACATCCTGATGCGTGCCTTCGGTGGCCGGGTCCAGCAGGTGGGCCGCCGACTCGCCGACCAACGCATCGCCAGAGCCCGCCGCGACGCCGCCCGCGCCACCCCGAAGCCCCTTTCGCTCGACCGCCTGAAGCTCGGCCCCATCCCGGTCCACGAGCCCCTCGACCAGTCCGACCATGGCTTGCGCGGCACCATCGGCCTGCGCCACAACAGCGACGACAGCACCCCCTGCCTCGTGGTCCGAGACGGCGTCGAGCTGGGCCGCCTCGACCTTCCCGCCCACCTCCCCGGCGGTGTGGCGGTCGTGGAGTGGGACGCCGCCGAGCCCACCGACGACTGGACGGCCCTCGCCGACCCCGACACCGCCGCCATCCGCCTCGCCGAGCTCCTCGAGCCCTGCTTCGTCGACCTCGCCAGCCGCACCGCCCTCGACCAACCCGACCTCCACCGGGTCCCGCCCGCCTGGTGGGAAGCGCTCCTCGCCCGGGGTCCGCGCGTGGCCAGCGAGCTGTCCTCCATCCCCTTCGTCCGGTCCGCCGACGGCACCGTCCACACCCTCGCCGACCTCGTCCAGCACAAGGCCAAGGGGCGGTCTGCCGGAAAGGTGCGCTGGGTCCCGCTCCACACCACCGTCCCCAACGTCGTCGCCGACCGCTACCTCGTCGCCACGCCCGCCCACGTCGCCATCATGCAGGCCTGGCTGGGGAAGAAGTGGGTGGTGGCCGGCCGTGACACCGTCCGCGACCTCATCCGTCAGCAGGAACGGTTCTTCCAGTCCCCCGTCCGGCCCTGGACGCTCGCCCCCGATGTGGTCGCCGAGCTCACCGTAGAGATCGACGGCTTCACCATCCTCATCGGCCTCGACGGCGGCGAGACCGCCTCACCTGGCCTCGTGGTCGACGTGCACTACAACCAGCGCTCCCTGGAGCGGGTCCACCGCCGCGCCGACCTCCCCTGGCGAGCGGTCGTCCGAGGCGCCGCCGTCCGCCCCAGCGTGTCGTTCAAGTCGCTCGTGAACGCCGACCTCACCCGCACCATCGTCGAGGCCGTCAAGCAAGCTCGCGTCCGGGTGCTCGACCAACTCACCACCGTCACCACCGGAACCGCCCACCACCACCGGGTCCGCCGCCGCACCTGGGTGCTCCTCGACAAGCGCCCCCGCTGGCTGGCCGCTGCCCACCGAAACCGCATCCGCTCGGCCCTCACCCAGCGTCCCATGGTCGAAGATGCCGAGGGCGGCACCCACACCGTCCCCCAGCTCCGCGTGGCTGCCCAACAGGACCGCCTGCGCGTGCTGCGCAAAGACCCCGGCCTCGTCCCCATGCCCCACAACACCCTGTGGATTGTAGCGGTGGGCCGTGACCGCGACTTCCTGGCCGCCGTGGCCGGGAAAGTGCCCCCTTCGGCCGACCGCATGGTGGAGGAGCTCCGCGAAGGTGCCGAGCGCCGAGCCAGCCTCGCCCCCGAGCCGCTGCGTCCCAAGGGCCACTACCCCCTCCAGTACACCGTCCCCCTGAAGTCCGGCGGCAAGGCCTGGATCGGACTCACCCCCGGCCGCCCCGGCAGACGCACCCTCCGCGTCGACGGCCGACCGGTGCGCACCGAAGACGTCCGGGAGGCCCGCGGCTTCCGCATCATGGTCGAGCACCCGAACATCACGGCCAATCGCACCTTCACCGGCTGGGAAGACACCGACCTCGCCCGGCGCACACGCTCAGAGACCATCGACGCCATCGGACCGCTCCTCGAGCAAGGCCTGTCCATCTCGAAGCGGCTCGGAGGGGCGGCCGACAGCGTGGTCGATGCCGCGCTGCACTTTCGGTCGAGCGGTGGCCGAGTCAACGTGGAGCAGGCCGTTCTCGACGTCAGCCATGGTCCGGCCCGCACCTTCTCCGAGCTCGCCGCCATCGCGCGCAAGGGGCCCATCCGATTCGCGCCCGCCGGCACCCGCGGTCGACCGCTCGACGACGCCCAGCCCGTGTTCGTGGGCAGTCCCACCCGCAGGGAAGCGCTGGCCACCTGGGGAAAGGTGCACGACGCCGAAGCCGACCTGCGCCGGGAGTCCGCCGTCTGGGCCCGCCGCACCGGTCCCCGCTTCCCCCTGAACACACCCTCCGACACCCTCTTTTCGGTCGACCCAACCGCACCGTTCACCGGTCGCTTGTGGGTCACCACCCTCGGCTCGGCGCGGGTCACCACCCTCCTCGACGGCCGCGCGCTCGAGTCTCGCCCATCCGGCGGCCCCCTCCCCATCGTCGGCCACATCACGCACACCGACCTCGAAGCCGACCGCTGGTTCGAGCGGGCACGCCCCGATGCACTCCGGGCCCGGCTCGCCGGTGCCGTCCTCCAAGCCTCCGAGACCGCCCTCGGCACCCTGCTCGACCGCGAAGACACCCCCGAGGCCTTCCTCCAGCAGGTCATCCTGCGCGCGTTCAACGGCAAGAAGGCTGTCCGCAGTCCCTCCGGCGCACGCAAGCGACTCGCCGAGCGCCCCCTCTTCCGCGCATCGGGCGGCCAGGTCCTCTCCGCCCACGACATCGCCTCCCGACCGCGCACCGTCCGCTGGGTCGAAGGCACCCACACCTTCCAGTCGCTCGACCCCCAGCACCCTTTCGTCACCGTGGCCGAGGGCCTGGCCGAAGGCTTCGGCAAGCTGCTGGGCGGCACCGACCACACCGCCAAGGCCGCCTTCGAGCACCGTGCAGCCGTCCGCATCGAGGCCCACACCCGGCCCTTCGAGCTGCCCGCCGGCGACTGGGTGGGCACCGAGGAAGGGCGCCACAAGGGCCACCGCTGGAAGATGGGCCTGGCCGAGGACTGGACCTTCCAAGGCCGCGTCGACCTCCGGTTCCGGGGCTGGACCGTCGCCAAGGCACGCACCCACCTCCGCGGCACGGTCACCATCCTGGAGCTCGACCCCGCCACCGTCGACCTCGCCAGCCCCCCCCAAGCTGTGCCCGCCGCGCTCGAAAAACCGCTCCTCCGCACGTTCCGCGCCCTGCTCACCGGCGTCGGAGCCAACCTCGTCGACGGCGACCAGCGTGCCCGACGCTTCGCCCGCACCATCGCCGGCCACTTCCAAGGAGTCCGCAAGCGCAGGCTCCCCCCGAAGTCCCACCCCATGCATCCGTGGTTCCATGTTCCGGTGATGGAAGGGGTGGACCGGGCGTTCTCGGTGGCCGAGCTGCACGGCATGGTCAACAAGGACTGGCTGGTGTGGGTGTTCCCGGACAGCGGCCCCCAACCCAACGGCAGCGTGGCCCTGCGCTCCACCCCCTCCACGCGGGCCATCGTCGACATCCTGGGCTGGGACGACCACATCCAGTCTCCCGCTCGGTGGAAGGCAGAACGCAAGCGGCGCACGAAGGGGCGGTCCAAGGCTCCGGTCTTCGACGCCCAGAAGGCCGCCCGGGAGCGCATCAAGCCCGACGTCGTGGCCTTCGCCACCGCCACCGACACCACCGACTTGGTGGGCTCTGCCCTGTCGGTCCGCGACCTCCCCGCGGTCGACACCCTCGACGACCCCACCACACGCCTGCTGCTGGCCTGGCGCCTGCTCGACGACGCCGTCGCCCGCCGCGACCAGCCCGCCGACGTCATCCGGCTGGCCACCCATCTCGCCCGGAGGCTCGCCGAGCTTCAGAGCTGATCTGCGGCCCGGCCCTTGACACCCACATGCGTGCGCACGTATACACACTTCACACCCAACACGTGCATACATGCACACGCGAGCACTCCATGACCCACCTCGTCCTGGCCTCCACAGCCTTCCTCGCCGTCCACGCCGCCCTCGGCTTGCTCGATGGCGTCTACCTGCACCTCTGGCGCTATCGACTGCACGCCCATCCGTCGTCGCAGCGCGAGCACCGCTGGCACACGCTCCGGGCCGTCCTGTTCCCCTTCATGGTGGCCACGCTCTACCTGGCACCGCCCACCGGCTGGATGTTGTGGACCGGTGTAGCCATCGTCGCGGTCGACCTGGCCATCCTCCTCGCCGACGTCATCGACGAACCCGACAGCCGCGCGCCGATGGGTGGCCTCCCCGGACGTGAGTACATGCTCCATGTGGTGCTGGTGACCGCCCACATCGCCTCGGTCACGCTGCTCTTCGCGGCCCTCCCGCTCGACGCCTGGTCGGTGGGCAGCACCGCGATGGTCGAGTGGCCCGAAGCCACGCGCCTGCTGGCGGTCAACCTGCTGCCGGGCGGTGTTGGAATTGCCCTGCTGCACGTTGTCTTGGCGGTGCGGCCCAGCCTGCTTCCGGCAGCTCGGGCTACCCCACCCGTCGGTTGATGTGCCCCATCTTGCGCCCGGCCCGCACCTCGCCCTTGCCGTAGAGGTGCACCCGGCAGGCAGGGTCGGCGATGTGGGTGGGGAGGTCGGCGAGGTCGTCGCCCAGGAGGTTGGTCATGACGGTGGGGTGCAGCACATCCACCGGTCCGAGGGGCAGACCGGTGATGGCGCGCACCTGCTGGGCGAACTGACAGGTGGCACAGCCGTCCTGCGTCCAGTGGCCGGAGTTGTGGGTGCGCGGCGCCAGCTCGTTCACGCGCACCGTGCCGTCGGGCTCCACGAAGAACTCCACCGCCATCACGCCCACCAGCTCCACCGTCTCGGCCATCGCCACCGCGATGCGTTCGGCGCGACGGCGCACCTCGGGGTCGACCCGGGCCGGGGCGTAGGTCTGCCAGAGGATGTGGTTGCGGTGCACATTCTCCACCAGCGGAAACGGCCGCACATCACCGTCGAGGCCGCGGGCCACCACCACACTCGCCTCGAAGGCGAAGTCCACGAAGCCTTCCAGGATGCAGGGCACACCGCGGAGCCTGGCCCACGCCGCATCCAGGGCCTCGGGGTCGGCCGACCGCAGCACCACCTGGCCCTTGCCGTCGTAGCCGAACCGACGGGTCTTGAGCACGCTGGGCACCCCCAACTCGGCCACCGCGTGCCGGAGGTCGTCGCGGGTGTAGACGCCCATGTAGGGGGCGGTTCGGGCTCCGCAGGACTGGGCGAAGCGCTTCTCCACGAGGCGGTCCTGGCTCATGTCGAGCAGCCGGGGGCCGGGACGGACGGGCACCCGCTCGGACAGGAACGCCGCGGTGCTCGCAGGCACGTTCTCGAATTCGTAGGTGACCACATCCACCACATCGGCGAATGCAGCGAGCGCTTCCTGGTCGTTGTAGGCCGCCACGGTGCGGAGGTCGGTCACTTGCAGCAGTGGTCCTGCCGTCGCTGGCCCGAAGGCATGCACGCGGTAGCCCAGAGGAGCGGCGGCCAGTGCCAGCATCCGGCCCAGCTGTCCGGTGCCCAGGCAGCCGATGACCGCACCTGTGGGAAGCGGGGCCACCTCAGTCGCCTTCGGGAAGGTCGGTGAGCACGTCACCGTCGACCACTTCCGACACCACCGACTCGGTCTGGGCCGCCCGGAAGGCATCCAGTCGGCGGGCCACACCCGCATCCTGCAGACCCAGGATGGAGGCCGCCAGCAGCGCTGCGTTCTTGGCACCCGACCGGCCGATGGCCAGCGTGCCCACCGGGACGCCACCGGGCATCTGGACAATCGACAGGAGGCTGTCGCGACCCGACAGCACCCGCGACTTCACCGGCACGCCCAGCACCGGAAGCGGCGTGAGCGCGGCCGTCATGCCCGGCAGATGGGCAGCACCACCCGCACCGGCGATGATGACCTGCAGCCCACGGTCCCGAGCGGTGCGGGCGTACTGCACCAGGCGGTCGGGGGTGCGGTGGGCACTCACCACGCGGGCTTCGAAGGGGATCTGCAGCTCGCGCAGCATCGCGCACGCATGCACCATCGTCGGCCAGTCGCTGCGGCTGCCCATGATGACGCCCACCAGGGGCTCGGCAGACGAAATCGGCAGGGACAGCTCGGGAGTGGGTCGGTCGGACACGGCACACCTCCACGGCGGGCCCGCGTTGTATCGCCGCGGAGCATGGGGCACCTCGGTGACCGCCGGTCATCACCCAAGACAGTGGATCCACCACGACCCTGACCCACAGCCGGTTCTCACACACCCAACACAAAGCTGGCGCCCCATCCTTCACCCAACCGACACTAGGAAAAGAACCGGTGACAACGGAGTGAGCATTCTGAGGCAGGCCAAGGTGACCCCACCCCTCGGGCTACCGAGCCGCCCCTCGTGGCCGCGGTGCGACCCGGGACGCACCGTCGACTGCAATCTCCGTCCCGGACCGGAGGCCCGCCATGCCTGTTCGAGCTGTTGTGGGCGCCCAGTGGGGCGACGAAGGAAAGGGTCGGATTGTCGACTACATGGCCCAGAAGGCCGATGTGGTCATCCGATTCCAGGGCGGAGACAACGCCGGACACACCGTGGTCAACGACTACGGCAAGTTCGCGCTGCACATCCTGCCGTCGGGCATCTTCAACCCCGACACCCTGAACATCATCGGCACCGGCACGGTGGTGAACCCCGACCAGCTCGAAAAAGAGCTGGGTGAGCTCGAAGCCGCCGGGGTCAACACCGACAACCTGGTGGTGTCCGACCGGGCCCACGTGGTGATGCCCTACCACCCGCGGCTCGATGGTCTGGAAGAGGCCAGCCGGGCCGATGGCAAGAAAATCGGCACCACCAAGCGCGGCATCGGCCCCACCTACGCCGACAAAGCCGCCCGGTGGGGACTGCGCATGGGCGACATCCTGCGCCCCGACGAGCTGCACACCCGCCTGAAGAACGTGCTGCCGAAGAAGAACCGCACGCTCGCCGAGTTTGGCGTCCAGCCGGTCGACATCGACGAGCTGATGGCCCGCGCCGAGCACTGGCGCACCACCATCGGCCACCGCGTGCGCAACGTGCTCCCCAGCATCCGCGACGCCGTGAAAGCCGACAAGGACGTCCTCCTCGAAGGACAGCTCGGCGTGATGCGCGACCTCGACTGGGGCATCTACCCCTACGTCACCTCCAGCAACCCCACCGCCGCCGCAGCCGCCGTGGGCGCTGGCATCCCCGCCGCCCTCATCACCGACGTGGTGGGCGTGGTGAAGTGCTACAGCACCGCAGTGGGTGGCGGTCCATTCCCCCCCGAAGACCTCTCGGCCCGCGGCGACCGCCTCCGCGACATCGGCCAGGAATACGGCGCCACCACCGGCCGTCCCCGTCGGTGTGGCTGGTTCGATGCGCTCAGCATGCGCCACGCCGCCTGGCTCAACGGCTTCACGGCCCTGGCCATCACCAAGGTCGACATCCTCGACACCTTCGAGGAAATCCCGCTGTGCACGGGCTACCGCCTGGACGGCAAGGAAATCCAGGAGCTGCCCTACACCTCCGACATGGAGCGCGTGGAGCCCATCTGGGAGACCCACCCCGGCTGGATGACCGACACCCGCGACGCCCGTGAGTGGGCCGACCTCCCCGACAACGCCCGGTCGTACCTCACGCACCTGTCGCGCCTCGCCGACACCCCCATCCGCTTCGTGTCGGTGGGCCCCGAGCGCGACCAGCTCATCACTCTCGGGTCCACCACCTGAGCTCCCCTCCTCCCCTCACTGCGGCCACTGGCCCGAAACGGGGTGTGTGTATGCCCACGTCTGCCGACGTTCTCCGTCCCATCGCCCAAGAACGCCTCGACCACCGCATCCTCGAGACCGACGTTCCCGGTCTCGGGCCCGTCACCCGGGGCAAGGTGCGCGACATCTACCAGCCCGGCGACGTCCGTGTGCTCGTGGCGTCCGACCGCATCAGCGCCTTCGACCGCGTGCTGGGCACCATCCCGCTCAAGGGCCAGGTGCTCAACCAGCTGGCGGCGTTCTGGTTCGAGAACACCCGCGACATCGTGAACAACCACGTCATCGCGGTGCCGCATCCCAACGCCACGGTCTGCCGAGAAGCGTCGCCGCTGCCGGTGGAAGTGGTGGTCCGCGGCTACATCACCGGCGTCACCTCCACCTCGCTGTGGACGCAGTACAACGCCGGCGTCGCGCGCCCCTACGGCCTCGACCTCCCCGCCGGGCTCGTGAAGAACGACCCCCTGCCCACCCCGGTCATCACCCCCACCACAAAGGCCGAGAAGGGCGAACACGACGTCCCCACCACCGAAGCCGACATCGTGGCCTCGGGCGCGGTCTCGGCCGAGCTGTGGGAACAAGTGCGCACCGCAGCCCTCGCCTTGTACGAACGCGGGCGTGCCATCGCCGCCGAGGCCGGCCTCATCCTGGTCGACACCAAGTACGAATTTGGCGTGGTGGACGGCGTTCTCACGCTCATCGACGAAGTCCACACCCCCGACAGCAGCCGCTACTGGCTCGCCGACACCTACGACGACCGGCGCACGCCCAAGAGCCTCGACAAAGAGCACGTGCGCACCTGGCTCAAGTCGGTCGGCTACTCCGGCGACGGCCCCTCCCCGCCCATTCCCGACGACCTCGCGGTGGAGCTGTCGCTCCGGTACATCCAGGCCTTCGAGCAGATCACCGGCCAGACCTTCGTTCCCGCCGACACCCCCGTCGACGCCGGCCTCGCAGGCGCCCTCGCCCCCTGGTCCGCCTGACCACCCCTCCGAGCCCCCCGGAGCGTCCCATGGACACCCCCTTCCAAGACGACCTTCTCGACCGTCCGCGCGAAGAGTGCGGCGTGTTCGCCGTGGTCACCAAGGCTGGCAAGACCCTCGATGTCTCGCGCATCACCTACTTCGGCCTGCACGCGCTGCAGCACCGGGGCCAGGAAAGCGCCGGCATCGCCGTGGCCACCGGTCGGCAGGCCGACGTCTTCAAGGGCATGGGGCTCGTGTCCCGCGTCTTCAGCGATGAAGTGCTCACGCGGCTTCAGGGCGCCTTCGCCCTGGGTCACAACCGGTACTCCACCACCGGCGCCAGCCAGCTGCGCAATGCCCAGCCGTGCCTGGTCGACACCCTCCACGGTCCCCTCGCCGTGGCCCACAACGGCAACATCACCAACGCCGCCGAGCTGCGCCAGGCCCTCCAGCGGCGGGGTGTGGGCTTCAACTCCACCACCGACACCGAAGTCTGCACGCAGTTTCTCGTGGCCCCGCAGCCCGAAGAGACCGACGGTCGCCCCAACTGGGTGGCCCGCCTGCAGGCCTGGATGCACGCCGCCACCGGCGCCTACTCCCTCGGTGTGATGGTCGACGGCGCCTTGTACGCCTTGCGCGACCCCCACGGCCTGCGCCCCCTGTCCGTGGGCACCATCGTCGAAGACGGCGAGGTCCTGGGCTGGGCCGTCGCCAGCGAGTCCACTGCGCTGCACACCGTCGGCGCCCGCGACGTCTACGAGGTCAACCCCGGCGAAATCCTCCGCATCACCAGCGAAGGCATCGAGCACGTCGCCCAGCACAGCCCTCTGCCCAAGCCCGCGCTGTGCGTCTTCGAGTACATCTACTTCGCCCGTCCCGACACCGTTCTCGAAGGACGGTCGGTCAACATCGTGCGCCGCCGCCTGGGCGTCCGGCTGGGGCAGGAGTCGCCGGCCATCGCGGATGTGGTCATCGACGTCCCCGACTCCGGAAAGCCCGCCGCCATGGGCTACGCCGCCGCCACCGGCCTGCCGTATGCCGAAGGTCTCATCAAGAACCGCTACGTGGGCCGCACCTTCATCCAGCCCACCGCCCGGCTCCGTCGCCACGGTGTGCGCCTGAAGTACAGCACCCTCCGCGAGACCCTCGAAGGCCGACGCGTGGTGCTGGTCGACGACTCCATCGTCCGCGGCACCACCATCGGCCCGCTCATCCGCCTCCTCCGCGAGGGCGGTGCCCGCGAAGTCCACGTGAGAGTGGCTGCTCCCGCGATTCGGCACCCCTGCTACATGGGCGTCGACATGAGCACCTACGACCAGCTCATCGCGCACCGCATGCCCATCGAAGACATCGCCGCCCACGTCGGCGCCGACAGCCTGGCCTACCTCAGCGTGGCCGGCATGACCGCCGCCGTCCGCTCCGGCCTGTCGGGCGCCTGCGGCCACTGCGACGCCTGCTTCTCGGGCGAGTACCCCGTGCCCATCCCCTCCTCCGAAGGGCCGTCCGCCAAGCTCCGCTTCGAGCGCGCCGGCAGCACCTGACCCTCTCGATTCGCTCCAGCCTCCGAGGTCCTCCATGTCGTCGGTCTCGTCTGACGCCCGTCCTGTCCTCGTCGTCGGTAGTGGCGGCCGTGAGCACGCTCTGGCCCGGTCGTTCGCCCGGTCTCCGCGCGTCTCCGAAGTCGTCGTTGCCCCTGGAAACGGTGGCACCACGTGGGACGCCGCTCCCGGCCGTGCGCCCGCGCGAAACGTTGCCACATCGGCTTCCGACCTCGACGGCATCGTGGCCCTCGCCCACGAGCTGGCCCCGTCCGTGGTCGTCGTCGGCCCCGAGGCCCCCCTCGCCGACGGTCTCGCCGACCGCCTGTCCCACGCCGGCATCCCCTGCTTCGGGCCGTCCGCCGCCGCCGCCGAGCTCGAAGCCTCCAAGGCCTACGCCAAGGCCTTCATGGTGCGCCACGGCATCCCCACCGGCGGTGCCAAGGAGTTCGTCGACGCCCACATCGCAGCGGAATGGGTGACCGCGCAAGGCCGCCCGTACGTGGTGAAGGCATCGGGCCTGGCCGCCGGGAAGGGCGTGTTCGTGCCGCAGTCGGTCGACGACACCCACGCCGCACTCGACACCATCTTCGGTGGACGCTTCGGCTCGGCCGGCAGCACCGTGCTGGTCGAGGAGATGCTCGAAGGCGAAGAGGTGTCTGTCCTGGCGTTTTCCGACGGGAAGACGGTCGCGGTCATGCCGCCCGCCCAAGACCACAAGCGCATCGGCGAAGGCGACGTGGGCCCCAACACCGGCGGCATGGGTGCCTACGCGCCAGCCCCCGCCCTGAAGGACGTCCAGGCCATCGTCGACACCGTCCTCCAGCCCGCCATCTCCGGCATGGCCGCAGAGGGGCGTCCGTTCGTGGGCGTGCTCTACGCGGGCTTGATGCTCACGGCCGACGGTCCCAAGGTGCTCGAGTTCAACTGCCGCTTCGGCGACCCCGAGACCCAGGTGCTGCTCCCGCTCCTCGAGACCGACCTGCTCGACGTGGTGTTGGCCTGCACCAGCGGCACGCTGTCCGACCTCGAGCTGGCGTGGTCCACCGACTCCGCGCTCACCGTGGTCGCCGCCAGCCCCGGCTACCCCGCGTCGTCCACCAAGGGCCTCGCCATCACCGGTACCGACTCCGAAGACACCGACCACACGGTCGTCTTCCACGCCGGCACCCGCAGCGTCGACGGCACACTGCAGACCGCCGGCGGACGCGTGCTCGCCGTCACGGGTCTCGGCTCCGACCTCCGCACCGCCCGCAACCGCGCCTACAGCCACCTCGACACCATCGACTTCGAGGGCAAGCAGGTCCGCCGCGACATCGGCCACCGCGCCCTGTCCGGCCTCACCTACGCCCAGGCCGGGGTCTCCCTCGAAGCGGGCGCCGAGGTGGTGCGCTCCATCAAGGATGTGGTCAAAGAGACCCACGGACCCGAGGTTCTCGCGGGCGTGGGCGCCTTCGGCGGCATGTTCTCGGCCATGGCTCTGAAGGACATGGACCACCCGGTGTTGGTGTCGTCCACCGACGGGGTGGGCACCAAGACCCGCATCGCCACCAAGGTGGACCGCGTGGGCGGCCTGGGCCACGACCTCGTCAACCACTGCATCAACGACATCCTGGTGCAGGGCGCGCGCCCCCTCTTCTTCCTCGACTACGTGGCGTCGTCCAAGCTGCTGCCGGGACAGGTGGCCGACTTCGTCCGCGGCGCAGCCGATGCGTGCAAGGCCTCGGGCTGCGCTCTGTTGGGCGGTGAGACGGCCGAGATGCCGGGGGTCTACATGCCCGGCGAGCTCGACGTGGTGGGCACCATCGTGGGCACGGTCGACCTGGGCAAGGTCATCGACGGCAGCAAGGTGTCCGACGGCGACGTGCTCATCGGCCTCCGCTCCACCGGCCTCCACACCAACGGCTACTCGCTGGCCCGCCGCATCATCGACGGCCTCGACCTCACCGCCCACCGCCCCGCCCTCGATGGCTCGCTCGCCGACGCCCTGCTGGAGCCGCACCGCACCTACCTCGCCGAGGTCCAGGCCCTCCGCGACGCCGGCGTGCCCATCCACGCGCTGGCCCACATCACCGGCGGCGGCCTCCCCGAGAACCTGCCCCGCGTGCTGCCCGCCGGCCTGAAGGCGCGCATCGACACGCAGGTGTTCAAGGCAGACGCCCCGCCCATCTTCGACTGGCTGGTCGAAGCCGGTGGTGTGGCCCGCCCCGAAGCCTTCCGCGCCTTCAACATGGGCGTGGGCATGGTGGTGGTGGTGCCTGCGGAGCACGCTGCGGCGGCGATGGACGCGCTGTCGGCGGACGGGCTCGCGGTGAGCTGGCGGATGGGTGCGATTGAGAGTGCGCCAGACGTGGAGAAGGGCGCGGCTCAGGTGGAGCTGCTGGGATGAGTGGTGGGATGGCCAGCTCTCGGGGCCCCCTCCGACCGCTGCGCGGCCACCTCCCCCTGAAGGGGGAGGACTTCGTGTCGCACGTCCCCCTCTGTCGCCCCAACGTCCTCCCCCTCCGGGGGGAGGTGGCCCGAAGGGTCGG